>Ga0209348_1000277_pt1 | contig 28763 bp, 37 predicted proteins | sample ETNvirenome_2_30_FD_184065 | JGI IMG/M metagenome (GOLD analysis project Ga0209348, IMG submission 184065) | Marine viral communities from the Pacific Ocean - ETNP_2_30 (SPAdes) (version 2) | ecosystem: Environmental > Aquatic > Marine > Oceanic | place: Pacific Ocean | collected 2013-06-22
TTCAACTATATAATTCCTTATATGTTCTCTCTATCCAATAATTAGCATCTCTTCTCATGCTATTTTGTGGAATTGAATTAAAGTGATAAATCCAACCTACATCAAGAAAATATAACTCATCATTCATCCAAGATTGATAATTTTTATCAATTACAATCGTATTTTTTCTGTATAAATCCTGAAGATTATAACGTATTGGTAAATATTTTACATCAACTTTTTCTTTATGTAACATATAATTCAATATTGTTTGATCTGTTCCACATTGTAAATTTTCAATAGCTTCAATTATTTGTTTACTATAAGTATTATAATATTCTTTCATAGCGTCAAAAAATTTTATGTGATTTTTATTTACTATCTGAAATCCCCCATTTATATAATTCCAAGGGTTTATTCTCATACCATCAAAAAGAGTATCACCAAAACCTCTAATGCTTCTCATCACCCATTCGTAACATCCATCAACTCTGACACCACAATATTTATTTTCTGTCTCATTAAAAAAGTTTGGACAATTTGGATGAATAATTGTATCAGCATCAACCATAAGAATTTGATTATAATTAATATCATTAGACTCTAATATATCAAAGAGATAATATCTTTGCCAAGTTACCTTCATTTCCTCAACGGGAAGAAGTAAATCCTCCCAAACTAAAATTTCACAATTATTTTTATCGCTCCAATTTTTCCAACTTTTTATTGAATAATGGTAGGATTTGTTTCTCCCATTTCCTAAATCTATGTTTGGTATAAAAACTACGTTTTTAGATTCTATAGAACCCGTCCACTTACAAATTACACCCTCTACCTCTTTTAAATTAACTCTTGGATTACAATCAGATCCCTTTGGCTCTCCAATTTCTTTTATTAATTTAAAGTTGGGATCTTTTAGCCAAAAATCTATAGCCTCTTTAACACCTCTCCAAGGATTATCTAATCCATAATCATCAAATATTAATAACAACTCTTGTCCATTTTTAGCTAGGTTGATAGAGTTTTTGATATCATTCATTACATGAGAATATTCGTGGTCACAATCTATGAACACAACATCAATATTATCAAAGTTCCAAGGATCATTATAAACATCCATTGAGTTATACTCAATATTATCTCTATCTTTATTTAAATTTTTAGAGAAGTTTCTATAATCATCATTATATTCACAACTGATAACTTTATTAAATAAAAAACTTAAAACTCTTGTGGAATAACCTTTATGAGCTCCTATCTCTAAACAAGTTTTATTTTTGTATTCATCTCCTAAGAATTCTATTAAATCTTTCTTAAACTTCAATGATGTTGTGTTCTTTTCCTGTCTTTTATCAGGAATATCTTTAAAAATTTCCTTCATTTCTTACCTTTATGTGCCCCCATATTTAAAAAATACTTATTGTTTCTAGAATCACCCTGTATATAATTAAATTTTAATTTGTTTTTCCAAGCTATATAATTAAAACTTAACTGTTCTCTCTTACTGTTATATTTTAATTCAGACCAATGACTTTCCATAGCGTTAATCACATCTTTCTCATTATGTCTCCTTAAAACTTCCATCTGAACCACCAAACCGTTATTAGGTGGATAACCCTCTTTAACATATCTTTCCATTTGACTTTTAATTAAAAATGGATTATCCTTATAATTTTTTAATCCTCTCTCAGGGTTTTTTTTCATATTTATATCACCAAATTGCAAAATAGTGTAACCCTCATCATAAATACAATTTCTTGGATCTAATTTATTTTGAGAGTGGTCATAGGTTGCGTAATTACAATCATCTAAGTAACTAAGTAACTCGTTAACATCTTGCCTTATCATAATATTCCCATCAACCCACAAACTGTATTGATAATCTGGAAACAATCTGTGAGGTAATAATTTATGTTTACGAGCAGTTCTCGTATTATCTTCATAAATAGGTATAGCCTCTCTAACATCCCAAACTTTTGATTTTAAATTCCTATCAGAAAAACAAACAAATTCCCACTCCTTTGGAATGTACTCCGGCTCAATAAGTTCATCATAACCACCTATTATTGCTGTATAAATAACTTTATTCAAAATCTTCTATCCTTTTAGGTCCCTCTTTAACATTCATATCAAACAATTTAGACTGAATTTTATTGACGTATTTTGGAAATGATAAATTAAATTGATTTCTTAAATCTGAGTTTCTGTAACCCCAAGACCATTTCCATCTATCTTTGAATACTTCATGAGAATTATTACTTCTAGAGTAAGAATTATCTATGGTTAAATTAATACCCTCTTTTAGTTGTCCGCTGTCGTGATATACAGATATTTTAGGAAATACGATATTAAAAAATCCCTCAAACATAAATTGGTGTGCTAAATCATCAAAATTCAGTAATCTGTTATCATATCTATCATCTATTTTTATGTATTTATTAAAAAGTTTTCTGTTAACACAAATAGATTGCCAATTTACGCTCTCAACCACAAAATAATCTGTATCATACCAATCATCAGACAAATCTTTGTACCATCCTGAATGTGGTTTATTTAATATACCATTTAACAAACAACCCCTACCCATGGTTGGACTTCCAGATGTCCTCATTACGCCCTCATCAAATTTCTGATAGCTACTAAAACCAAATGATCCAACTTTGTCTTGTAAAAAATCATAATTTTTTATAACTTTATTTATTTCACTCCAAAAATCACTTTGAAATGGAAATACATCGTTTTCAAAAAATAACATCCAATTAACATCAATTTCATTCTTATATAAATATTCGTTACATTTCTCAAAAACAGTTAAATTTGGAGCAACAGAGTTTTTAGAAACATCTGGATTTATCCATTTTATATTTTTATATTTCTCACATAAATCTCTTAATTTATCTTTTTGTTCATCAATTGAATTGTCATCAAAAACTAATATATCCACATCATCAAAATTTGCTGGAGAGTGTTTAAAAGCAAATTGTTCAAGCATCTCATATTGATTTTTATTACAGTATAACACTACAAAATTCATAAAATTTTCTCCACTAGTTTTAAATCTTCTAAAGTATCTATTTGAAAACTTCTTCTCAAAGGCATTTCAACCACACCAATATTTCCACTATACCTTAATTTAGAATCTAATAAACTTTTCTTTTTAGTTATGTAAAATGCTCCATTCTCTAAATAAGTTTCAGGTTTATCCTGTCTCATTGGTCGATTTTTTATGTCCCATTTATAAGGTTTAACATCCATTGTCCATCTTGGTATCCAATGATTTTTGGTAACGCTAAAAACTGAATCATGCTCATTCATCATTTCTAAACCACTGTTTATATCTTCAGGTTTTATTAATGGTGAAGTTGGTTGTATAAATACCATTATATCAAAATCTTTTTTCTCTGCGAAATGTATTAAAGCTTCCTCACTTTGTGATGTATCTGTGGATATGTTATCCGGCCGTAATATTATTTTAGCTCCAAAAGCCCCAGCGACTGTTGCTATTTTCATAGAATCTGTTGATACCCAAGTCTCATCCACATTTGAATTTTTAGATGCTTGTATCACATATGATATTAGTGGTTTATCACAAAGTTTTTTTATATTCTTAAATGGAATTCCTTTGCTACCGCCTCTGGCTAATATAACTGATACAATTTTCATATTAACTCCTTATAATACTCTCCAATAATAAATTTATTAGATTTATTAGCTGAGCTAGTTGAATAATTTGGATCGTATTTTGAAACAGGAATAATTCTAAAATCAAAACTCATTCTTGTTTCTTTCTCTATATTTGGTTTATTTCCATGCATACAAACATTACCATTATTAGTCCAAAAGTTTCCATAATTACCCTCTAATGGTTTAAAATCTAATTTAAAAGGTTCTGATTCTATCCACATTGTATTAGTTCCATAACATTTTGTTAAAGGTAACCATATGTTTATTTCACCTTTTGGATGTTTATGTAAAGGATCAGAATCACAGTGCCAAGTATGAACCGCTTGGTTTTCATCAGGTAATTGTATGCGAAAAGATGGAAGATATTGATAGTGAAACTCAAAGGAAAAAACTTTAGAAATTTCATTTTTAACAAAATTATCATAAGCTTGGTATAACTCTACCCAATTATTATTTAATTTTTTATAAAATTTTTCGTGAAAATCAGTGGTATTCTCAGTTTCTATGTACATTTTTTTATAGTCATCTTTAACCATCTCAGGCTTTATCTTATGTATTTTTTCTAATTCATCAACCTGATATAAATCCGATATCATGTCTCTAAATTTATATTTATCTGTATTATATTCGTATTTTTTTATCATAATTCTGAATTAACTATTTTACTTATAAAAACTAAATTATCATAAGTTAAGTGTGGGTTGTTAGGAATATAAAATCCATATTTATCTATCTCAGATGCTTTTTTTAATTTACACTCACCATATTTTTTTACATAGAAAGGTTGAGTTCCCATTGAACCACAAATCATAGGTCTAGTTTCTACTTTATTTTCTAATAATTTTTTTACTATATTTTTTTTATTCGGATGAATGATTGGATAAGCAAAGTTAGAGTTAAAATCATTTAAATCTGTTGATACTTTCCAATAATTATTATTTATCAGGTCTTGATATTTAAATAAATTATTCTCTCTTTTCTCACCCCATTTTTTTAATTTATCAATCTGAGTTAGCCCTATATACGCTTGTAAGTCTGTTGATCTGAGGTTAAAACCCTGATTGTAAAATGTATACATAGCCTCAAATTCAGATACTCCCCACTCTTTCTGTAATTTCTTTTGAGTTTCCTCACTTAAATCTCTATCCCAACCATGACTTCTAATTGATTTTAGTAGTTCATATGTTTCAAAATCATCTGTTGATATTATGCCACCTTCTATCGTAGATATGTGATGTCCAAAAAATGTAGAAAAGCTTGACATCTTTCCAAAAGTTCCTAATTTTTTACCCCTATATTCAGATCCCATAGACTCACAAGTATCCTCTAAAAGAATCACATCATATTTTCTACATAGATTAACTATCTTTTTCATTTCAGGAACTAAACCTAAAACTGAAACAAACATTAATATTGATGGAGATTCCTCTTTAAATATTTGCTCTAAATGAATTAAGTCTGCAGATAAATCCCTTAAATTAGAATCACATATTATCGGTTCAAATCCTAATTGCATTACAGGAGATAAATCAGTAGCCCAAGCCACTGATGGAACTACAACTTTTTTGTTTTTTAAACTATTACTTTGTTGTAGAACAGACAACATCAATAAGTTAGCAGATGATCCAGAGTTACAAAACACTGAGTATTTTCTACCTAACCATTTTGAAAACTTATCTTCAAACTGTAAGGTAACTTCACCTTTAGTCAATCTTGGATAAGTTTTTAACCAACTTATCAATCTGTCTATATCATTATTATCTATCGTATCTTTTACTAAAGTCAGCATAAACTTTACTTACTCCTTCTTCTAATGATGTGAACTTAAAGTCATTGAGTATTTTTAATAATTTTGAAGAGTCAACATCTTTTCTGAATTGACCATCTGGCTTTTTCTCATCAAATTCTAATTCTAAAAATTCTTTTCCACATGCTTTTTTTCCTATCTCAGCCATTTCTCTTATCGTATAAACCTCTTTTGGTGCAACATTAAGATTTTGGTTTATATTATTATCAATCACATATTTTATGATTCTAGCTAAATCACCACCATACATATATTGTCTGAGAGGAGTTCCAGTTCCCCATAAACTCAATTTTTTTTTAGAAATATATATTTTTTTAATAAGAGCGGATATGAAGTGACTATGATGTTCACCATACTTATCATACTCACCATATAAATTACAAGGTATGAGGTAAGACCATTTTTTATTATATTGTTTCACATAAGAATCTATATGAGTCGCCATGCATCTTTTTGCTATACCATACGAAAAGTTTGTTGGTGTTGGAGGTCCTTTAAATAAATCCTCCTCTGTCATAGGATAATTCTGAACCACATCTGGATAAATACAAGTGCTCAACATAGATATAACTCTTTCAACACCATATTCATGCGACTTTCTTAAAACATTACTAGACATAGTTATATTTTGTTCTAAGTAATCAACAGGATGTGTCATATTATCAAATAAATTTCCCACTCTCGCAGCTAAATGTATAATAATATTTGGTTCAAAAAAGTTCATCATATCATCCACACTTTGTATATCCATCAAATCGTAATCTTTTGATGATAAATAAGTGGCTTGTGGTAAAATATCTTTTAAATGTTTTCCCACCAAGCCACTTCCGCCTGTTACTAAAATCATACTCACTCCTTTCTTAGTTTCTGTTTAATTAACTTTTCACCATCTGTAACTATTTTTTTACCATCACCTATGGCTTTTTCTAATTCCCTAATACCACGAACCAATTTTAATAAACCATGCGGTTCAACTGAAGCCAATTGGTCTGTTCCCCACATAGTTTTATCTAAAGTTATATGTCTCTCTATTATGGATGCGCCAAAACACAAAGATGATATGGTGGTTGTTAAACCATATTCATGACCACTATAACCAACCTCACATTTATATCTGTCCTTTAAAGTTTGTATGCAGCTTAGATTTAATTCATTTACGGGTGCTGGATAAGAGGAATTACAGTGTAATAAAGCATAATCACAATCACCTACAGCTTCAACAGCATTATCTATTTCAGATATTGTGCTCATGCCCGTTGATAATATTATTTTTTCATATCTGTTACTACATTCACGTATTAATTCATAGTCTGTTAGTAAAGCTGATGGAATTTTTATAAAAGGTAAATCATATTGTTCTAAAAATTTAACACTATCCATATCCCAAGGTGAAGCAGTCCATTGTATCTTACCCTCACAATATTTATCTATACCATAATATTCAAACTGATTGAATTCTATTTTATGTTTGTATTCTAAATAAGTCATCCTGCCCCACGGTGTATCTCTCATTACATTTTTTTGATGGTCTGGCACACAAATGTTTGGATTTCTTTTTTGAAATTTAACAACATCGCAACCTGCAAAAACAGCTATGTCTATTAATTTTTTAGCGATATCTAAATCACCATTGTGATTGATACCTATTTCTGCTATTATTTGTGTTTTCATTTAGTCTTTTAGAGTTATAAACTCACATCCTCTGTTTATTAATTCTTTATTATTTGATTTTATATAATCAAAAAAATTCCACGCTAATACTAATATATTATCAGGTGGGTTTTCGTCTAACTGACCATTTTTACCCTTTATTGGTATTCTTACGCCAGGTAGTAATTTACCATGCTTCATTTCATTATCCTCTATTATATAATCAATAGAATCACTATCTATGCCATAATAATTTAAAACTGTAGTAGCTTTCGCTGGTGAACCATAACCAACTATCGAGCCGCCATTTTTTTTAATGTTCTTTATTTTAGAAATTGAATTTTCTTTAAGCCTCTCTACTTTTAATGCGAATTGTTTGTAGGTTTCCAATTTATTTAAACCAAATTCTTTTTCCTTATCAATAAAATTATTAACAGAATCATCAATTGGAAATCCTTTGTTGCTAATTTCAACTCTTATAGATCCACCATGAGTATCCACATGCTCTACGCTATTTATTTGTAATCCTAAATTTTCAAAGAAATTTTTGAGAGATAAAACACTCCAATAATTATAATGTTCGTGATAAATGTTATCAAAAGTTACATCTTTCAAAGTATCATATAAATACTGAACCTCAATGATAAATCGACCATCAGAATTTAGTATTTTAAAAACATTTTTAGTAATTTCTTTTAAATAATCAGAGTGTGCAAACACATTAAATGCTGTTACTAAATCAGCTTTTTGATTTATTTTAGCATCCATAATTGTTAATTTATCCTCAAAATAACCATTAATTGTAGGTATTCCATTTTCATTAGCGATATCTGATAAATTTTTTGCTGGCTCAACTCCACATACACCTATGCCTCTCTTTTGAAGTGGTTTAAGAAATACTCCATCATTACTGCCAATATCAACTACAAAAGATTCTTTTGTTAAATTAAATTTGTTTATCAATTTTTCAGCAGCATCTGAAAAGTGTTTTCTAAATGTCTCAGTGGTTGATGATACATAAAGATACTCATCAAACATTTTTTCTTTCGGAACTGAATGTGATAATTGACAGTTGTGACATTTAGGGCAATAATTCATCTGTAAAGGATACAGTTCATCTTTTTGGTTTTCATCATTCAATAAATTATTTGCAAGTGGTGAGTTACCGAGTGATATCACACATTCTAATTTTGTGTTTCCACAACTCCTACACTCTGCTTTATAATTTTTTATTAATTCCACTCTCATTCTCTCATCAACTAACTCATAAGGTATTGTATGTTTACCAAAATTCTCATGCTCTCTTTCGCCATTTACAAGGTTTAAAAACAAAGAATCCTCTAAAAATACCATTGTATGAGCGACTTGTGGTTCAGTTACTACCACATCGCCCGGCTCCATAAGTTGTGTTGTCATTGGAGCATTAGGTGTTTTTAAATCTTTGAATACGCTGATGTATCTACCACTAATTAAAATACACTTTTGTTGTTGTATAGGATGCCAATGATTTGCTCTAACCGTGCCTTTTTTAGACTCAATCCAACCAATCCAATTAATAGGTTCTGGTAATTCATAATTAGTAATACGACCTCGTTCATCTACAAATTCCTTACCGCCATCAAATTTATATTCTAATACATTTCTCCTCAATGATACATCAGACCAAGCATCAATCATAACTTTTATATCATCACGAATGTTACTTCTGAACTCAAAGCCCGTGTTAAGTAATTTTTGATTTGATAATGTATATCCTTGATTTGGTATTTCATCATCTGTTTCTGTTAAATCTAAAGCTGGAACAAAATCTTTACACACCTCTGCTACATCTTTCACGGTCATATTCTCATTTCTTAGATGAAATATCTGTCTTTGTATATTATTTTGTTCTGCCATAAATTTCATACAACGAGCCACATCAAACAAAGACACAAGCGATTTCCATTGAACACCACCACCGAATAGTTTTATTGGATTACCGATTGCTGCCATTTTAGAAAATAAATTAGGCATTATGTTTATTCTCATAGAGTCACCACCATATCCATAAACAGATCCCAATCTTAACACAATATAATTAACTGATGATTTTTCTAAATCTTCCTCAGATTGGACTTTACCTTTTGAATACGTTAGAACTGGACAAGTTTCTACATCTTCTGTTAAATCGAACACAGTCTCTCCGAATCCCTCATAAACCACATGAGTAGATGGAAATATAATTTTAGTTTTTTCACTAACCGATTCAATCACATTTTTCGTCCCTTGAATACCAACCTCTTTTATCTCTGTATCTTTTATCTCATTAGATTCGGATTTAACATAAGCAACATCAGTAATACCTGCAAGGTGATAAACCACATCAGCATCGCTAAGTAAGTCTTTAAAAAATTCTTTGTTTAATAAATCTGATTGATGATACTTAAAGCCCCAAGATTTTAATTCTTTCACTCTTTCAGGTAAAAATTTTCTATCAACGATATGAACATCGTGTGATAAATTTTCTTCTATGTAAAGTTTGGATAGTTGTGTCCCAATGTATCCCAAACCACCTGTTATAACAATTTTTGACATTTTAAACTCCTAATAAACTTTTATTAAATTTTCTTTCTCTAAATAATCAATGTAGGTTTTTTCTGCTAACGGGTTATGTCCTCTACTATAAGGTGTTATGTTTTCAAAATAATGTTGTTCACTCCAACCTTCTTGGAAAAAGGTAAAACCAAAGATTGAAACCTTATCTGACCATTGAAGTGCCATCGCTATCGCAGTCAAACCTAAACTTATATCATTTATATTTATTATCTTTTGCGTTTCATCTATAAAATTTTGACGAATATACAATATATTTGACTTAGTATTGTAATTCTTAATGATTCCTTGTATCGCTGCATATAATGGTTCTGCTTTTATGATAAAATGTTGATTTTTGAGATTGGTAAGAAAGTTATCTTCATATGATGAAAACTGACCTGTCAAATCTCTCCAAAATGATTTACCGGCTATAAATCTAAAATCTGTTTTTGTTCCAACATTTTTTTCAAAACCCTCTACTTTAGCTAAATTACAACGAATAATTATGTCGTGAGAGTCTATAAAGTCTCCTTGTTCTTTGGTTAATAGTTTTCCAGAATTACCAACCACAGCTATTGATTGATTTTTTTCAACTTTCTTATCTAATTTATTTAGATATTTCATTCTGTCAATTAGCTCATTAATAGAGTATTTAGAATCATAAATTAATTTTTGACTGCCAAAAACCGATTCCATTTCAGAATTTGTATAGAAATATTTATTCATATATCTTCAACCAATGATTTATCATATCATCCATTAACTCCTCAAATGTATATTCAGGTTTCCAATCTAATGTGTTTCTTAATTTTGTTGAATCACCTTTTAAGTATTTCAACTCCTCTGCTCTAAAAAATCTTTTGTCAATAGTAACATAATCTTTGTAATTCATATCTAATTTTTTAAAAACATAATCACACATATCTCTTACAGAGTTAGTAACTCCAGTAGCACAAACAAAATCATCCGCATGTGTGTGATTCACAATCATATGCATAGCTCTAACATAATCCTTTGAGTGTCCCCAATCTCTATAAGCTTCAAGATTACCAAGAGGAAGTTCTTTTTTTAAACCTTTTTTAATTTGAACAGCAGACTTAACAACTTTATTAGTTACAAAGTTAGAACCTCGTCTCGGTGACTCATGATTAAATAAAATACCATTACAAGCAAAAAGATTGTATGCGTGTCTATAGTGTTTAACCATATTATAACCGAATACCTTTGTGCAACCATAAGGACTTGTCGGCTCCATCTTAGTGGTTTCCCTTTGAAATCCATCATCATCTACTGAACGACCAAACATCTCCGATGATGAAGCCTGATAAAACCTAGCGGTAGGACAATTGTTTCTCCAAGCCTCTAAAATATTGACAATTCCTAAAGCATTTGTTTGAACTGTATACTGAGGTATGTCAAAACTAATTCTAACATGACTTTGTGCTGCTATGTTATAGATTTCATCAGGTTTAATTGTTCGTATCATTTTTTCTAATGAGCTAATGTCTGTCAAATCCCCATAGGAAGTCTCGACACCTTTACCAATTAAGTGATCTATTCTGTTTTCTTGATTTTCTGCAACGGAGTTTCTTCTAACTATTCCATACACTTCGTAATCTTTTTCTATTAAATACTCTGCAAGATAGCTACCATCTTGACCATTAATTCCTGTTATAAAAGCTTTTTTCTTCATTTTAATTTCCTAAATGTGGTTTAAAAATTTCTTTTTCTGATAGATCTGAGTATGTTGTAGATCCTCCTGTATCATCATTCATCTCAGGTACTGAATCCATTAACATAATACCTCTTGCTGCATCTTCAGGCGTCATATACATATGCCAACCTATCATAGCAAATTCGTCATCCATATAATATTTTGTTAAATCTCTACCATCATAGGTTGCATATTTGAACCAATCATAAGCCTCTTTACTGTCTGTAAGAATCATCCCACCACGACCGATTGGTATTCTTTTTTTTATCTGAAATGATACAACCTGTATCGCATCATCTCCAACATACATTCCCTTTTTCCAAGCAGTAGCACCATCCCAAATGTTATATGGTTCTAATTTATACATACCGCTCCATTCTCTATCCTCAAACTTAACTTTACACCCAGCATGTATTATTTGCATTGGTGGTGAAACATAAGTTCTTTTTGGTATTGTAATTGTACCCTCAACACCAACATATTTCATAGCCAAAAATAATCCGTTAGAGCAACAATCAATAGAACAAGCATATTTACTACCAGCAAATTTAGCAACTTTGTTTTCAAACATATCCACCACATCTCTCGGATCATCCCAATCATAACCTAACTCTTTTATCTGATTTAATTCAGGTCTTTGAAATTCTTTAGGTATTTTGCCTACCGGCCAAGATGTGTAGTGAATATTTTTACCATACTCATTACGAGTTTCTTCTTTTTTAAGTCCTTGATAATTTCCCATAAGAATCTCCTACCTTACACACTCTACATTTAAACTTATTAGTGTTCCGTTTTCTTTATCCATATGTGGTAAATACGCTTGTGAGTGATCGTCAAATTCAGCATGTTCTGTATCTCTCCAATCATATCTTTTTACATCTTTAAAACCTATAGAAATCAGTAATTCTTTTAGACTTTCAAAATCATAAGTCGTTTTATGATAAATATTTTCATTACCCATCTTCATTTTACCATACAAAGGACCTAAAAAGTTGCTCAATGGGTAACCATCATAACCAAGTTTATACTCAGCGTATAGTGATACAATCGATTCAAAGTCAGGAACAGCAATTCTTAAAACACCACCAATCTTTAATCTATTTTTCCATGTGTCTAAAAGATCAACTATATTTTCTCTATCAATATATTGTATGATATGTGATGCGTAAATTAAATCAGCCGTTTCAGCCTCAACTGAACTTAAATATATATCATTATTATCTAAGTGTCCATAGTCTCCGCCATCTATGTGTATCCAATCTTTACCGAAATCTCTCCAACCACAACCTATATTAAATTTCATCTAAAAACTCCTTGTCTAATTTTATACCCTTATAAGGTCCTGTTTTATATTCATAAACTAATGTATCATCCTCTAAAATTAAATAATTATGTCCACCGCCTAAGGTAACTGAACAATCACCAGCTTTTAATATTGGTTTTCCCAATAAAATTCCATTAGTATCATAGAAGTGACATTCGACACTACCTTTTATTACAACCCAAGACTCTTGCGCTATAACCTCTTTTTCACCTTGTTTATAAATATGTTGATGGGGCCTGAAAGTGTGATTTTTTTTCATTTGCATGGAAGATAATTGTAAAAATTCATCTGTTCCAACAACATCTCTTCTGTGTCCATCTTTTATGGTATAAAATTCATCAACTCTGTGAACTATATGTAATAATTTATTAGGTTTTATTTTTGAGTATAAAAATTCCATTTTAATTTCTTAATAATCGTATTTTATGTTTGATTTATCCAAAGTATGTTTTAAATAGTTTTGCATAACATATTTAGGTTGTAAGTTTTGTCTTGTTTGTCTATCTATTGAACCACGGGCGTGTTCTTTACTCAATTTATTATCAAAGCCTATGCCGGTAAAAATAGAGTATCTATCACCATCGTAGTGATTACCTTTATGCAATAATCTAGCATCAAATAAAATACAATCACCTGCTTTTGATGGTATGTAGTATTCATCTTCAAACAAATTTTTATTTACTTCATTGAATATCTTATGTTCATTTTCTTCAACCAAATGTGAAGCTGGAATCACAGAAAAACCTCCTTTATTATTAAAATGATCTTGTAAAAATATAGCTATTCTGTAAACACCATATGTGTTTTTCCAAACTCCTCCTTGATCTTTTGTTAAATTTTTACCACCATCTGAATAAATATTCTGAACATCTGTGTGCCAACCTTTAGCACCTGGCATATTTAAATGAATGTCAAAATGGTGAACATATCTTACATTATTATCGGATAAAGTACGCATAATATCTAATAAGTTTTTTTCAGTAAAAATATTTTTCATATCCTCAAAGTGAGGTTCATTTATACCATCTGGTTTCAGTGTTGATGTTTTATCTTTATAACCTAAACATCTGTTTTTACCATTGGAAAAATAACTCTTAATTAAATTTTTGTAATGAGATGTGGTTTCATTTGATAAAAAATTTTCAATCACAGTGAACCCGTGAGATTTTAAATATGATATATGTTCCTCTTTTTTCACGATTAATCTTTTAATGAAAAGGGGATAATACCATGCCAATTTTTATAGTTTGTATTACCTAACTTTACTCTACCGTTATAATGATTTGGTTGCCATTCTTTATTGAACCAAATATTAGAAGCTTCACTTAATAGGGAAGCCCACCAACTAAATGTACTATTAGAAAACAAAATCTTATCGAATCCCCTGATAAAGTCAAAATCTACCAAAACATAATTTTTATATTTTTTTCTGTCACCAATAGTTTCAATATTAACATGAGAGATTAATTCAGCATTGTAATAAGATTTTAAACTATGTATTGTTTTATCATTCGGAGTATCGGTTACAACATACATCTTATCAAACTCTATTTTATTATCGTCTATTGCTTTTTTATACCACTCAAATGGCGTATAAATATTAGGTCCGTTATCGCCAATTCTTACATGCACTACTAAATCATTTCCAACATTAAAGTTCTTTACCTTTGGAAACCAACTCTTTATTTGATCTAAATATGGTTCATAATTTTTTGGATCTTCTAAATCAAATGCTTGATTTTTGTTATAATCAATGTTTACTCTTATATTTTCATTTGTGTGCTTTTTTATATGATTGTTATTTAAAAATCCCATATCAATTAAAGAAGTTCCCTTCCATCTTTCAAGCGTTCCGCTATATGTTAGAGAACAATTCATTTGATTTGATAATATCCTACCATAAGCGTACTGAAAAAGTTGATTTCCAAATCCGTTTTTCCATTCTATATTTACACAATCACTCATCTATGTCTCTCCTCATTTCTTCCTCATACTGATACCATAATTCACTTAAAACATTAGCGTTTCTTTCTTGCTCCCAAGGTTTCGGAAAAGGTTTTTGAACCTTAACTTTGTCGGGCAAAGCCCCAGCCCAATGAATTATTTTAGTATCATCAGTAACGCCATACTCATGTTTACCAAAATTAGAATCTGTAAATGGTGCTACTTTCCAATTATAATCATCTGATATTAAATTAAATTCTGGAACTACAGAGTTAATCATGTGTTGCGTAAACAATCTAGTTTTCCCCATTGTTTTAACAGAGTCAACCATTTTGTTATAAACAGAATCATTCAACCAATCCTTACCAATAACCATAAGTCCACAATTAATATTTTGTTTAGAACCACCACAGCCCGAAACTGAATCACTTGGTGTTGTTTCTAACATATCGGATAAATCTCCTATACACAACATATCACAATCAAAAAAGAAAACTTTATCATAAGTGGTTGATTTAAAACACTCCAAAGATAAAAAAGCAACACGGTGTTTTGGATATTCCACAGGAGCATTATTATAAACCTCATTATTAATATCTTCAAACTCAACATGTGGCACAATTTTTCTTATTTTATCTCTATTTTTAATAGATAAATCTGATATGGCGCTACTGTGTAATATTTTTATTGGATATTCCATAAAATCTTTTACATTTTTTTTCATTGAATAAATCATAACAAGCGCACCATCGATAAACTTATCATCTAAATGAGTCATAAATAAAATATTTTTCATTTTTGGTTCTCCCATACTGTTTTGTTAATAATTAAACCATTTTTTTTCATAAACCCAACCAACTTTAATATTATCTTTAATAATTTTTTTATCACGCATCTCTTTTACTACATCAGGATCCATATAATTATTACCATTATTTAGTGAAGCGTAATTAGAATTATGAAAATTAAGCCTATCAAGTCTACCTCTCCAAATGGTGTTTGTACTAAAAACCGGAGCATCATCAGGAGGCCCGTCTCCTTTCGTTGCTAAAATATGATATCCATCATTAATCCCAACTTCACCAGCTTCACCTTCAAACTGCCAAGGTGTAATTCCTGGTTTTAAATATTTTAACCAATAGTCCTTTCTCCATATACAAGGCCCAAGTAATGAGAGTCTATATGATGCGTCTTGTCGTGCTTCAATTATTTTTAATCCATCAACTTCATCAAAACCTCTATGTGGTCTATTAACTGTATCTCTCGTGAGATTAATTCTACCGACCTTTGGATTCTCTAAAAATTTAGACAATTTATCATATCTCTCAAAATTAGTATAATCTACTAACATCGAATCATCAGTGCTTATCATAATGTGTTCATCATCAATTGAGTTAAAAAAATTATTTAAATCCCTACTCCAATTATCTAAGCTATCATTGTCTCCAATTGTAATAAAATTAAAATTATTAGGTAATTTATGAGCTGGTTTTTGGTATCCGAGATAAACTACCTTTTGGTCTCTGTTCCAAAATTTGTTGAATAAAAATGCATAAGTTTCAATTAAAAACAAATATTTATTACAAGTTGGCACATACAAAGTTAAATCTTTCATTTTATATACCCATACTCCCTCATCCAATCTCCAAAGTTATCAATAATAATTTTTTCTTGTGCTTTACTAAAAATATCGTGCCAAGCGTTAGTCATACCCCTTGCATCTGTGATATGTTTTGGATTGTTTCTCTTCCATTTTTCTGTAGATTCTATCGCTTTATTTATATCAACATCATAACACCCTACCAAATTAGCTAACTCCTTCGCTATTTTTTGTTTATCTCTCATATAAGCCTCATAATGAAATATATAATTAACAATTGGTAACCATTGATACCAACCAAGATTGATGTGTTTTTCACCGAATGATATTAACTGTTCTTTAGGAACACCATACTTTTTTTTGTAAACTTTGAAATTTTTAGGAAACGGATTTTTCATTTTATCAATTATAAATTTACTATCATCTTGCTTGTTTATGTCTCTAAAACCTGATGCTAATACATCTCTTAAATCTCTACGACACAAAATTAAAATATTTTTTTCATGGTTATAGTGTTTCTTTTTACTAAACCAATGTTGAGAATAAACATCTGTTTTTTTATTTTTTTGACTGAAAAAATTTTTTATCATATTTGATACAAGAGTTGTTCCTGATCTACCAAATCCCACCACTCCTACCTTCATCTTTGCCATCCTCTACCCTTATTAAGTATTGTTTCTGTATCAGATTGTGTATGCATCAATATAATTTTTTTTGGCACAGCACATAAAAAATCATTACCCCACTTTCTAACTCCATTGTTAAATTTTTCGTGATAGATATCCTCATAATGATGAGGTAAATTTAATGGAAAACTATCAGAAGCATATTCTTTTAAATCAATTAATCTATTTAAGAGAAATTCTGTTTTATATAAAGCATCAACTGAAAGAGAGGATCCAGGTGACTTTGAGGCTGGGTAAAGCCATAAATTATCTCCCTCATCATAACCTTGATGATACATTTCTTTGGTGTATTTCCACAATCTACCTATCGGCATATAATTTACATCTCTTTCAACAACCTCATTTAATATATTTTTCCACTCATCATAAGTTGTTCTATACTCAAAATCTTCACACAAAATCAAAGTGTATGGTGTATTGATTTTTATAACCATATCAAGAGTCGTTTCTGACCAAATAGGAGCAGGATCATTAAAGAAATTTAATTTTTTTACATTATCGCTATAAACAGAGGATACTTCAAAATAGTTTTCAACAGTGGCATAATTTATATAAAAATCAAAGTCTTTAAATATTTTTGACATTTTAGGGACTTGATCCCTTATCACATTTAATCTAGATTCTTTCGTGCAAATAAAATTTTGAACCACTGACATCATAAATATATTTCTCCCTCTACAAAATTATGTGCTAATGGAAATTGTCTTTGTGATTCATAACACTTTGAATACCTAACCACCAACTGATTAGTTCCACATTGATTTGACAAATTAACTTTTGCTTTTGATTTTATATATAATTGAACTCTAAGATTTATATTTCTCATATCTAAAGCTTTATTTATCCAATTAAATTCTGTATCTGATATTGGTTTGTAGCTCCAATAAAAATATGGTAGAACACCATAATTTTTTAATACCTTTCTAAAATTTTTAACATCTCTTTTATGAGTTGTTTCATCAAACTTTCCCATTTGTGTGCCAAATCTATCTGATATTAAAATACAACCAAAATCTTTACCATTAGTTTTATCTTTTATTATAGCATCACCCAGCTCTTTTTCCTCTTTAGACCAATATATTTCAGGCTGACAATCTTTCATTTCCTCATTAGAAAATTGCCAAAATTTTAGTATTTGTTTAGCTAAAGGAATATCTTCATTTTTTTTATCGTAAATTCTATAATGATCGTGAAATATTTCACCATCCACTTCATCAACAAAATCATCAACATAAGGATTATTACTAAATATATTTGATACATTTTTATGTTCAACTTCAAATAGTTTTAATAAAAGTTTTTTAGATGGAACATAAACCTTACAATCAGGATACTTTTCTTTTAGTAATCTAGGAATTGCTGATATTATTCCCCAATCTCCTATACCATGAGCAGTTCTCATAACCATAAACTCTTGTTTATCTAAATACTCATCGGGTATACAAACACCATCATCCTTATCAAAACCTAATTTTTCAACATCACCAATATTGTACAATTTATTATCAAGTATTCTCCAAAATATCACACACCCCTCCGAACATTCATTTCTCTACTAAAATTTTTATTATAAAACATATTTTGTTTCTCTTGCTTTTCTATTGTTTTTGGGTGATATAAACTTAACTCCTCATATGGTGGTAGATGCGCATAGGTTTTATAACCTCTTATTACTTCATGTAATGGTCTTTCCCATTTTATCTTATCATTGTTCCTAAAAACACGAGCTTGATAATCAGGATAATTTACCCATTTATTTTCTGTAACTCTCCATCCCCATTTTTGAATGTGTTTTTGTTCCATACCTTCTATTGTGTTTACTCTCGGTATCCAAATTAAATCAGCATCATTCATTTCTATTATTTGTTTTAATTGTTGGATTAATATTTCATTTGGATATTCATCGGCATCTATGTGAAATATAAAATCACCAGTGCACTTTTTTATAACTGAATTCTTATGTGCAGCGAAATTACCATCTAACTTTCTATTGTAAACAATATCAGCTAAACATGAATCTAAAACTTCTTTAACCGACTTATTATCACCATCAACACAAACAACTATTTCATCCTCTGAATCAATATGCATATTTAATATGTCTAATAATCTATGTAACTCATCAGCTTCATTATGAACTGTTACACCATAACTAATCTTCATTCAGTTCCTTTATAAAAGAAGCTGGTAATGTTAAATCCTCTAAAAATACCTGACTCTTTCTAGCTTTTTCATATTTAAAAGTTCTGTAAACACCATACCTTTTTATTAATTCTTTAAGTCTTTTATAAACATCTTTTGATTCACCATCTAATTCTACTCTGTATACTTTCTTTTTAGAATCCACCGCTTTTGTTTTTCCAGCAATCTCTAGTATTTCTTTTACTTGAGAACCAATTATTCTATTAGATAGTTCCAATACTATCCCATGCAGCATCCCTTTAAGATTCTTTTCTAAAACAAGAATAGTCCTTCTTAAAAGTTTTTTATTAGTTCCTCTATACTGAAAAGATATTATATCACCTTTATCAACTTTACTCCAATTATAACCTATTTTCATTAATTTAATCTCAATTTATCACCAGAATTTTCTAACATAATGCCCATAGCCTTACAAGCGTCTATAAATTCAAATTGTCCAAACTTTTCGGTATTCTCTAAATCTAACCTTTTTTTGTGACCATCGTATTGATCCCTTTCCTCTTCAGGAACATCTACAACTTTAGCATAATGCCAATACCAATCATTAGCTTTACCATCAGGATATATTATGCCTTTTTCCCCCATATTTAAAACTGTTGGATACCAAATAAGTCCTCTTTCCTCATCTATAATTTTTAAATCATTCATTAAAGCAGTATTATTTTTTGTAAGCTCCTCTAATTTCTCACTGTCAATAGCAAAAAAAGTATTCGTTGTCATTCCACAATTAAAACACATATAAGATTCAAATGGTTTACCCTCAATAGTTGTTTGTTCTACAAAGCATTTATTACTTAAATCACTACATAAAGGACAATTTGTATTCTGTTCCATTATTTAACCTTCTTTAGTTTAGGTAGATTTATTTTTGGTAACTCTTTTTTATCACCCACCTTTTTTAATTTTGGTAACTTTAAATCTATAGCTTTTGGGCCTTCTTCAAATTTAGGTAGATATTTATCTAATATCATCTCGAACTTTTTGTTCATATTTTTTAATGAAAAAGATGTATTAGCCATAGCTAACCTTTTAGCTGGTAAAGTATATTTTTTATATTCTTTAAAAACTTTAAATAAAATTTGACTAGCATATTGATAGTTTACACCAAACCATTTAGCACCTTTTTGTAACATTTCTTTTGGAACTGCCGATTGGTGGACATTAATCAAAGATCCTTTCAGTAAAATAGCATTATTTTTATTAAGAAAATCTTTTTGACCACTCCAATCAGGTGCTATAATAGGTTTTTGTGAGAAACAGGCCTCCAATAAAGGTCTACCAAAACCCTCACCATGCGTAAATGTAACATGAACTTTAACTTTTGGATGATTGTATAACTCATTTATCTCATCATCAAACATATCACCATGCAATAAATAAACATTAGGTAAATTACCCTTTACACTTTTTTTGATATTTTTTATTTTTTTTAACAAATCATTTCTATCTAAAATAGAAAATGTAGCTCCGCTGGATTTCATAAGCAACGCTGGTGGATTTTTCATATTCTTAAAAGTTTCTAAAAATGTTTTAACTAACATACCCGTATCTTTTCTATCTTGCCCTAAATCACCTTGTAACCAATGACCTGTGTAAAGAAAGCAAAACTTCTCCTCTATTTTTTTCATCTCATCGATTAATTCTTTTGAGAATTCTTTTGTTTTTTTATACACATCTAAATCAGCACCCTCAAATAAAACTTCCATTGGTTTTTGAAGTCTAACTTCTCCTACTTTTTGTTGAGTTTTTTCATCTAATTTATCATAAACTAAGCTTTGAAATGTGCTTTTTACAAAATTAGATACCGCTATGTTCATATCCATTCTGTTTAAACCTTCTAACCACTCAGCTTTGGGTGTTGTATTTTCTATTCCAGCAGTTATTCCTATATTATATTTTCCGATTGGAGAAAACTCATTTGGAACACTTACTTGAAAATGCACATCAGGTTGTTTTGGCATTGTGTTATCTGATAATAATCTATCAATAATTAATTTATCTTTTGGATCACTCTTATTTAAAGCATTCATAGGTGTATTTCCCCACCTTAATGAATTAATATAAATATCAAATCTATCCATCTCAATCAAAGCATGAATTAAATCTCTTGTATGTGCACCATAACCACTTCTGGTTGCTGGTGGTCCTGAAACTAATACTGTTGGTCTCATATCGCCTCCGAAGCATTAAAAATTGTAAATCTTTTTCTTGGTTTCCATTTCTCAAAAGCGGTGTTCATATGATCTGTAAAGTTTTTGCACATAGCCTTAGCGCTCATCATAGAGTCATCACTCATAACAAAATCATGTCCTTTCATGCCACAATCCTCTCTTTCTTCTAAACTCATATCATACCACTCTTTTAAAGAATCAGCAAAGTCCTCAAATTTTGGCCTATCATCAAAAATATATGGTGTTGGTATTGAACCCTGCAAACTACGATTAGATGGCCAAACTGGCTTAGCCCACTCACCCCAAGTTAAATCAGAATTGTTTTTCCATTTCTTAGAATCGTGTAATGAATGCACCCAACTGTAATCTTTATAGGTTAGTAACTTATCTTTATACTTAAACCCACATTGGTCTTGTAAACCGCCTGTAACTGTAACTGATATTGGTGTTCCACAAATCAAAGACTCACAAGTTCCTAAACCAAAACCCTCATTAGAAGCCATATTAATTGTAACATCAGCTATGTTATATAAATAACAAAGATGCTTATCTTCTAATTTTTTAGTTGAAAATATAACATCATAATCAGCACAAACAGCTTCAACAACTGCGGGTAAATCAGTGCCATTAGGATCTTTAGGTTGTGTGTGCATAATTAAAGCACATTTCTTAGCTTTTTCTTTTGGTAACATATCACAAAAAGTTTTGAATGCCAAAATAACATCACCAGGTAATTTTCTCCTAATGTTTCTGTTATTCCAAAATACTACAAAATCATATTTTCTATCCTGTGTAACAGTTCTTCTAAATGATATCATATCTCCATATTCTTTGTGCCCCTTTCTCACAGGATAAAAGTTTTTTTCATTTATACCATGCGGAATATAAGTATTATTCCATTCATTTGTTGGAACATCTCTTCTTACATTATCTACTATATTTACAGTTTGTTTAGATATATTCATAATTAAATCACAACTTTCATAAAATGGTTCGTTCCACATTGGATAAGGTAAATCATCCCAAATATTGTAGTAAAATATTGGGATGTTCATTCTTATTTCATGCTCCATTTGATATAACCATTCCCAAAACCTTGGATCTGTGTAGTGTAGGATTGCATCTGGCTTTTCTGTTGTCATCAAATGTCTTAATAACTCAGGCGTTCCATATCCACTTACAGGTATTATTTTTAGGTAAGCATCTTTCACACCTGTACTTTCACGAACAGCATCATTCATATCTATGTACTTACCAGCATCAGGATGCTTTATAGCGCCTCCTATCTGAACCCAATCAAAATGTTCTAATGTGCCTAAAACAAATTCTCTTGACATAGTTCCCACACCAGATGACATTCTTAAATCATCCGATAGCAATAATATTTTCTTTTTAGCCATTTATAACCTCTTTATCTTTTCCACCAAAATATTTATTCAAAACCGCTAACTTATCCTCATACTCAGCAACTACTCCTAATTCCTTTTCAATTGTTTGAATGTAATCCGAATGTTCAGCCACACCTACGGTATTTGATAAGTGTATTTTAATATTGGTTATGTGTTTATCAATATTACCCTGTAAATAACTTTTCATGGCCTTTACCAATAATGTTTCAGAATATGTTTTCATAAAGCACTCCCACTAGGTCTTAGGTTTTTATATTCATTTATTTGCTTTCTAAATTCTGTATTATGAACATATAAATCCATTGAACGATTAATTAATTTTTGTAGTGTAAAGTTATCGTCTAAATTGCTTATTTTAAATTTTTTATAAAGATTGTCCAATAACTTTACGGATGTTAATTTTAGCATAACATTTCCTCCGTATATACATATATAAATATATAAAACTAATTTATTATTACATATTTTTTTTCTTTTTTAAGAGCTTCTTTTAGAGCCGAAATTGTTCCTTTAGAATTAATTCCTTTTGGTATGAATGCCACGATGGCATCTGAGTATTCGATTAAACTTTTATTTCTGTTATGATAATGCCAAACAGCATAAGGTTTACCATAGTTATAACTTTCCAAAACACAATGTTGATTATAAGAATAATGAGCTGGTGGAAACTCTGAATATTTTATATCAAACTCTAAAGCATATTTTTTTGCATATCCATCAGCGCCATCTTTTTGTCCACCGCTTACTATTTCTAAATCATCTTTCCATCTATGTTTTAGTTTATGAATAAACTCCTGTATCCTTCTTTTATTCTCATACTTTCTACTTCCGATAATCGCTACTTTCATTATCATTCCTTTTCTGTGCTCTTTTAGGTGGTTTTTCAGACGTACAAAATTTAGCACATCTATGAAATTCTTCTAAACCCTTTATGATATCTTCTCCTTTACTATAAGTATACTGAAATCTAACTCTGCTACTGTTATCCGTATCACTTTTTTTTATTATGTCGTACCAAATAAAATCATTATATTTTAATTGACTGCCAACTTTTATGTTTGTTTTAAAATGTAAACCATTCTCATGCTTAATTAAAAATTCTTTTAAATCTTTAGGTTTTAAATCACCATCAGCATACCACAGATTTAAATAAAATTTTATAGAATCCTTGTATATTTCATCGAGCTTATCTATGACATCATTTTCATAAGTAGTGTACAAAAAATCAGCTAAATTCATTCTTAATATTATTTTTACCATCACTTTACTCCCGCGTCACAAAACTCAGTTTGATTAAAATCACAAAACCTACAATTCTTTTTAGACGCCTCTTTACTATAAATATGTTCTGTATTATATTCTCCATCAGAAGTAAAACATTCTGTCATAAATTCTGATAGTCTTTTTGTTACCTGATTAATTGAGGGTTTACCATTAGCTGGCACAAACTTCTGAACCCTTTTCTGAGGAAAGTCTGTATTTTCCCATAGCTTTCTTTTTACAATAAAGTATTCAACCTCTATCTTATCAAGCGGATGGTCGAATTGTTTTGAATAAAATTGTTTGTATAATAACAGTTGGTCACTCTTTATCTTATCAGCCTTCATATATTTGTTCCAACCCATAGTAGAGGTTTTGATATCATATATCTTAATCACATCCCTAATTGTGTCCTTAATAACTATATCGATATAACCTATAAATTTTATGTTATTTGGTAGATCATAGTTTATAGGAACTTCTATACCAACTAATTCATAACCCTTTTTACTAAAGTATTGTGCTCTCTTCTTCTTTATGAAATCCAATATCTCCACACCCTGAATATAGAACTCAACCATATCTTTTTCCTCACAAAACATAACTCCACCATTTTGTTCTAAAGCAGATTCAAAGTTTCTCTTCATTCTCGTTCTTAACATATCATCTAAGGGCAGTTGTTCCGCCAGCTTAACAGTATCATTATACATTACTGTTAGAAAAGTTTGGATAACCTCATGCATAGATGTACCGAAAAGTGTGTGGATGCTTTCGGTAAATTCTCTCTTATCATCTATGTAAGCAGTTTTCCATTTGTGTGGACATTGAGCCCACATAGCGTACTGGCTATAACTTATCTTCTTCAATCCATCCACCTACCATGCTTTCTCAAATGCCAGAACCTATGTTTCAACATCTCCCATAACAAACCAAATAAAGTGTCTGATTCATATACTCCAGCACTACATTCGTATTTATACATTACTTACCCCACTTACCATTCTTTACTATCGTAGCCATAATACCATAATTACTTACATCAAGATAAGCATCTTCCATTGGTTCATCTACCGCTGATTCCCTACCTGTCATCAATAAGGTTTTCAACCTCTGTATTTTATCATTCATTCTAAACCAAAGTCCTGTGAGTGATAGCTTTACCTCTTCAGCCGTTTGTAATTGTGTACCAACTGAAATATTACCAGGGCCATAATCGTGCTGTTTATGTAAAAATAGTTCATACTGTTTGTGTTGGATTCTCTTAAACTCCTGCGTCATCTCAGGCCATTCCTTCTCCATCATCTCTACGACATCACCCTCAGTTACATCTGATGGTTTTTGTGGTGCGTATTCCTCTGTTACCGATTCATAACTTGAAGCTTCTTTTATGTTAGTCATATATACCTCTTTTCCTATGTTCAAATTTACAAACTTTTATTGTAAATGTCAAGCTTTTTTATTTGTCTTTTAATTTTTTTATTCAGATAGTAAACATAAATATGCTTAGGTTTTCTCGAAGTAAAAAATATATTCTCATCCCCTTCATCATACCTTCTCTTTAACTCCCTACCGTATGGTCTCCTATGCTGATTCAAAGACCTACTATGATATTCCTTTCCATCCACCATCAATACCCTACCCCTAGCAGTTTCACCTAAATAATGAAAGTTACTAGCTTTGTATATTACGCCTGAATGACCATAGTGTTGATCAGCAAACGAAACCACCACCTCTACATCTGAATTGTGTTTTAGCCACTTCAATGATTTAGCTATGAAGTAACTCTCTGTGTTCTTTGGCGTATCATCGATACACACCAATCTTCTCAACTCCATGCATCTACTTGGATTGATAGGATTGTATTTTTTAGCAGTTGCTGGCATCGATGGTATTCCATACAACATAGCACCTATCATTTTAGGTAATCCAAAATTACCATCGGTATATAAACCGAAATGATAATATGATTGGATACCATTAATGTTTTGTGAATAATGATATTTTTCTATGAAACCTTTAACTGCTTTACGAGGTACTTCTTCTACTGTAAAGTTTATTGACATTAACTAATTAGACCGAGCTTTCTGATCTCCTTCTGTTCTACTCCATACTTACCTAATATATCAGCCAATTCTGCTTGACCACCAGCTGATATCTCATACATCTCCACAGCATCATTAGCCTCTCTAATGCTACACTGTAGGTGTTTAGCAACAATCTCATAAACCCATTTCGGATGTTTCATTTGTTTATCTCCTTTGATATACCTTAACCACTGTTTTTTCTTTGGTAACATATCGATATAGACTTTATATAACTCTTTTGGTTTTAATGGATATTTCTGAACCTCATTTACAAACTCTATCCATTCAGGCTTCATCGATAAAAACCTATTAACCATAAAGTTTGACCACGACTTTTTATCATCATCTGAAATCTCATCCCAATAATTTGGATGCTGTTGAGATGTAACCGCTTGAATGTGGTCAAACAGACTTTTCTTTTTAATTCCTTTAGCCATCAGGCATCATCTTTTTTGGAACAGTGCCACAATCTCCACAACTAAATACCTGAATAGGTATGACAGCTTCTTGACCTGTCGGTGAAACTAATGGTGATAGCCTCTTTAAAAAGTAACTCTGTATGAATGAGTAATTACCACACTCCTCACACTTTATAGATTCGGCCTGTGATAAATCCACCTTTGCTTGTGGTTTTGATATTGGTTTTTGTGGTTTCATATTCATTTGTTATTCCTATTTCAGTATGTTAAGTATTTCAATTATCATAGCCATAGCGTTGATTTCTTTATCCACAACCTGTGCATCAGATAATTGATATCTTGATATTGTTAGTATACATTCTGCGATATGCCCCTTACCATAATCATCAACCTCATCATACAGTAAACGAAATAACTCAGCAAAGTCTGACATCTTATTATCAGCCAACATCTTTCTTACAGTTACAAAAGCATCCTTCTTAGTCTGAGTCTTTAATACATTTACCAGCTGAGAGCAAAACACATTGATATTTAAATCGATAGCTAATAGATTATCCTGTTCAATGGCTAACTTACCATTGACTATCTGACGTTGTGCAAAATTTATAACCCTACGAATATCAGGATACCCACCATTAACCAATGTCGCTACATCATCCATCTTAAAATCAACCTCTTCTTTTTTAAGAATTTCGTTCAGATGAACAGCAACTTCTTTTCTTGATGGCGGCACTATTTGAAATGGTTGACAACGACTCTGTATCGGATCTATGATTCTTTCCACATAGTTACAAGTCAATATAAACCGTGTGTGTTTTGAAAAAGTCTCCATAAGGTTACGAAGAGCGGCTTGTGCGTTAGGTGTGATGTAATCACATTCATCTAATATCACAACCTTCATATCCTTAAAACCAATGGTTGAAGCAAATCCACGAACCTTATTACGAACCGTATCCACACTGTTTTCATCTGAAGCGTTTATGTACATATGGTCACAATCTATGTTATTTACCAACAGCTTTGCTAGTGTGGTTTTACCCGTACCAGCCCTACCATACAATAATAAATGCGGTAGATCCCCACTTTGTAGGTAAACCTTAATTTTACTCTTTAGGTGTTCATTACCTATGTAAGAGTCTAATTCATTTGGGCGATACTTCTCAACCCAAAGCGTATTATTTACTGTTTCCATTTATCATCCTCAACTTCTATTTTTCTTATTTCAATGTCATGCTTATAATTTTTAGGATACTTCATCTCAGGGTGTTTCATCACACTACGAAATTTCCTATTCTCTTTTTTGTTACCCAAAAAGTAGATATATCTATGTTTGCTAGCTTCCTTCTTTAACCAAAATGTATGTCCTATGGATTTTACCATCTTCTTAGGATCAGCTGATCCAAATCTAGAGTACACACTACGACTATGTATCCACTCACCATCTTCCTCTAATCTCAAAGAATATGTTGGTGCTAACTGAAAATCACCACATCCTTGGTATATCCAATTAGTAGCTTGATAGATAGCACCATCATGTGATTGTTCGGGATCAGCGTATGATATCAAAACCTTAATGTCGTTAGCATTCTCTTTCATCCATTTGAATGTAAGACCTAAGGCTAATGACTCAATGTTCTTTCCATATCCATCGTGTATGAATAGTCTTGTAAGCTCTAATATGTTTCTATTTCCTAATATCTCTTCTGAAAATATAGAACCTAAAACCCTTCTTCCAACAGGAAATCCATAACAAGCAACTCCTATTAGCTTCTCCTCAGGCTCCGCAAAGAATTTATGTTCATTATCTGTTTGATAAAAAATTCCAAGCGGATACCTGCAAGAAGAAAGTCTGCCGCTGTAGTGATACTTTTCTATCATATCCTTAGCCAATGGTTTATAAATTGGCCTTACTGATACTCTAGATTTATCTACATACTTTTCCATTACACGTCTTGTTCAGCAACCAAATAATATGTGGCATCATACTCATCAATCTTAAAATTAATACGAGCTAATCCGCCTGAACTAACCTCTAATGTAGCGCTCTCACATTCCTTATTAGCAACCAATACATCTCTGAAAAGGTTAGCGTTAAAAGAAACATTTTCAATCTTATCATAAGATTCTGTCTCCACAGGAAGAGTGACACGATTTGTATTAATCTCAGCATAACCAATCACAACCTTTACCCCATCATCACCAGTTAATACTGTGAAGTTATCGGTATCAGCTAACGCCCCTTTACCAGCAACGAAC
>Ga0209348_1000278_pt1 | contig 28670 bp, 31 predicted proteins | sample ETNvirenome_2_30_FD_184065 | JGI IMG/M metagenome (GOLD analysis project Ga0209348, IMG submission 184065) | Marine viral communities from the Pacific Ocean - ETNP_2_30 (SPAdes) (version 2) | ecosystem: Environmental > Aquatic > Marine > Oceanic | place: Pacific Ocean | collected 2013-06-22
AGTGCACCATTCTTTTTTTCTGTTACTTGGTTCATGTTACTTGTTCCTTTTTATTGTTGTTTTATTCTCCGAGAACACCCCGAAGATTTCCGTTGGCATTTCTTTACCTGCCTCAATACGCTCACGGACTAACGCTTTCAGAGTCATGGGCTCAACCTTCATCTTTTGTGTTGGTTGAAACCCACTACTCTTTGCAAGTTCGGCATAATCAGCCGCCTTGTTATCTTCGTTGCGACCAAAGGATACGGATATCTCGTTTTTGATTATATCCCCTAGTCCATTATCACGAAGCCAGTTAAACGCCGCTTCTTTGTTTGCCTCTGTAATAGTAGCACGGTACGACGTTGAAACTTTCAGATGTGATCCATCATGAAGTTTTAATTCTGCTAAACCCATTTCAGACATCATAGTTGGTATGACCTCTCCTGAAATGTGATCTCTCTTTTTTTTCATCATCTTCAAATCGTTTTCTATATCTGCAATACGATCATCACATAACTCTAATCTTTCAACTTGATCTGCAAGAGACTGAATACCTTCAGTTTTTTTCATTGCATCTTGTTGGTCTTTTTCAAAATCAATTGTCATCTATTTCTCCTTTCTCGTATAGATTAATTTCAATAGGATAATATTTTCTTTCTTGTTTATCCCACTTTAACAAATTGTATTTGCCATTTGTAATGTCAGATACTATAGAACATGCAACACCTATAAGTGCAGGATCGCCTGTAAGTAATAAATGATCGTTTTCATTAAAATCTTTTAAACCTTGTCTTAACTTATATACAAGTGGACCAGGAGAAAAAATCATTTGCGAAAACTCTGGTAATAAAAATTTAAACTTACCGTATTTTTGTGCACCTATAATATTTATTTTAGGATTACCTGCTTGTGTTCCAGCAATATGTTGTATTACGTAAACTATTCTTTCTGACATGCTTGACAATATAACCATCCTATATTATATGTCAAGTTAGAAAGTTATGAATTATAAATTTAAATTAAAACCATATAAGCATCAATTGACTGCTTTAGAAAAGTCATGGAATAAAGAAACCTATGCATATTTTATGGAGATGGGTACAGGTAAAACAAAAGTATTGATAGATAATATGTCTATGCTTTACGATAAAGGTAAGATAGATGGTGCATTAATAATAGCACCAAAAGGTGTTGTTAAAACTTGGTACGAACAAGAGTTGCCAGCTCATTTACCAAACCATATAGAGAATGTGACTGTATTGTGGCAATCAAATATTACAAAAACACAACAAGAAAAATTAGAAACTCTATTTGAAATAGAGACAGCTTTACATATTTTAGTTATGAATGTTGAGGCTTTGTCTACAGAGAAAGGTGTAAAATTTGCAACTAAATTTTTAAATTCACATAAAACTTTAATGGCTATTGATGAGTCCACTACAATTAAAACACCTGCAGCTAAAAGAACAAAAAACATTATAGCACTTGGTCAAACAGCAAAATACAAAAGAATAATGACTGGGTCGCCTGTCACTAAAAATCCACTTGATTTGTATAGTCAATGTGAATTTCTTGATCCATACTTGTTAGATTCATCTTCTTATTATGCTTTTAGAAATAGATATGCTGTTATGAAAACTATGCATGTTAGAGGTAGATCAATACAGGTTGTTGACTATTTTCAAAACATGGCCGAGTTATCTGAAAAATTAAAAAATTTTTCTTATAGAGTTTTAAAAGAAGATTGTTTAGATTTACCACCAAAAAACTGGACTAAAAGATATATAAATTTAAGTAAAGAACAACAAAAAGTTTATGATCAAATGAAGAAGACTGCTCTTGCTACTTTAAATGGCAAAGTTACTTCTACTATGACTGTGATTACTCAGTTAATGAGATTACAACAAATAACTTGTGGCCATTTTGTTGCTGATGATGGAAGCACACAAGAAATAAAAAATAATAGAATTATAGAACTAATGGATGTGTTAAGTGAAATAGAGGGTAAAGCAATTATATGGGGCCACTGGCAAAAAGATATACAAAACATTGTAGATAAAATAGAAAAGATCCATGGTCCGGGGTCAGTGGTTAGTTATTATGGACTCACACCACAAGACGAAAGACAAGATAATATACGTAAATTTCAGTCCGACCCTAGATGCCGGTTTATGGTAGGAACGCCGTCTACGGGCGGCTATGGCATTACTTTGACGGCTGCAAACACCGTAATTTACTATTCTAACGGATATGACCTAGAGAAGCGTTTACAGTCAGAGGACCGTGCTCACCGTATAGGGCAGAAAAAAAACGTAACTTACATAGATATTATTGCAGAAGATACTGTTGATGAAAAGATAGTAAAATCATTACGTAAAAAAATTAATATTGCTTCTGAAGTGTTAGGCGAAGAATTAAGAGATTGGATCTAAACAAATAAATCTTTTGCGTTACCTATAATAGGTTTGTATTTTGTTTTACCCTCTGATCTAAATGCGTGTAAAAAACTAGCTCGTGGTGTTCCTTCTGTATAGCTGCAATGAATCCATCCGCTGTTTGGTTCACCCGGAGTATAGAACTCGAGGATGAGCTGGTCATATGGGAGCTCCCTTTTAATCCAGTCAGCAAGATCACAGTTGTCGACGCCCACAACTTCGAAGTCCGCCGCCTCCGCACGCGCGTGCTGCGAATTTAAACTGCTACCTATAGCAACACATAACTCAGGGCTGCGATAGCCCGACGTTATTTTTACTCTGCCGAAATGGTCACGCACTGGCTGTAAAATTTTTTCACACAGTGTTTTTAATTTTTCTACTTGTTCCGCACTAGGATTATTATTTATGCCCCTACGTATCGCGGTGTCGCTTTTAGTAAGTTCTGAAAGAGTGAAGTTCCGTGTAAGATTCATTGTGTCATGTCCATAAGTAGAGCGAGTATTATAGCTCCGCCTCCACCCATGATCATTCTCTCCATCCTTGTTACACGTTCTTTGATTTCTTTTATTTGTTCAAAGGTTTGCTTTTGCATTATTCTGCAAAGCTTCTCGTGATCTTCAATTTTTTGTAATGCCGATTTTTTCGCCATTATGTTGTTCTCCTCAATCTTTGTCTAATAATTTTTTCGTCAGGTGATAGTACTGCCTCTTCTGTTGATGTCAATAATGTATTTGGATCAACATTTACTGCTCTATCTGGTGCTTTTACAGCAATTGGTTCTGGCATTTGAGGTAAGTTTGGTGCACCTATTCCTGTATCAGGTAAAAGATAATCATTTAAATTTATATCAAATGTGTCATCTAAACTTAAAAATTGCATTTCTTTTTTCATCGCTTTTATTGTAGGTAAAACTAATTTATAAACATCAAAAGTTCCAAGATCTTTTGCTATCTCTTTAAACCTATCTTTAATATCAGCAGATGGAAAATATGGTTCATATTTACCTTTTCTTAAATTATTAAAAGTTAAAACAGATAATTGTCTATCTCTAAATTCTTTTCTTAGTGAGGATGTAGACGTTCCTAATATTTCCGCTGCATTAATATTTTTAAACATTTCTTTTTGAACATTAAATCTTGCTTTATTAGACTCATAAAATCTACTAATGATGTCATCAGCTTTTATTGGGCCACCTCTTAACAATCCAAAATAACCACCAGTAAATTCTCTTCGTGCGTTTCTTATTCCCGCTTGATACTCTGCAATTTTAAAACCCATAGCTCTTAATGGATCTACTTTAATTGGTCTGAATCCAGCAAGACCAGCTATTTGATCACTAAGGTCTAAAGTCTCACCAGTTTTTGTAGGTCTTTTCGTTGCTGCTAATCCAACTCTTATGTATTGTTTGTATGAAGGTAATAATGCTTCCATTAAATGTCTAAATTTAATTGCCATTCTATCACCTATAGGTGTTTGATCAGTATATAAAACTCTACCCTCTCTAGTTCTACCGCCTCTACCTGGAAGTAAAGGATATAAACTAATATCAGCCGATGCCTCAGTCCAAATAGATTCATCTATAAACGGTGCCGCTACTTCTGTTACAGCTTCTTCAACACCATCTATAAAACCTTTTAATATAGTGTCACCATCTTTTGTAGCTGATGCAATTTCATTAGCCATAGTTCTAAACGGTCTTGCAATTAAATCATAAGCATTGCTGTGACTAAAATCTATATATTTTAATTCACCTGTTTTTTCATCTCTAATAGGTATTAATGTAGAGTTTCTTGACCAATCAGGAACAAACTGACGTAACGCTTGTAATTCATCCTCAGTTACATTGTATAATGATTTTGTTCCTTCTACTAACATTGTTGGAAAAGCAGTTAAATAAAACGCCATACCTGCTGCTCTTGTTGCACCAATTCTATATAATGGGTTGTCGTTTTTAACCATTCTACCTGTAGCTTTTTCAATAACAAATGGAGCTATATTACTTCCTATTGTTTCTTTAGAGTGTCTCATTTCTTTCATCGCTTGACCACCAATATTTGTAGTTGTTCTAATCATTTCAGATGGAAACGACATAAAGTTACCAACCGGTAATAATCTTGCAGTTCTTACAACATCACCAACAAAAGCGTAATTAGGAACTGTATTTTTAACTATATCAGCTGCCTCTTGTTTTAATTCTTTTACAGATTTTTTTACTCCTGCATTTGCATATGCATCACTTCTTCTACTTAACTCTACAAAATAATTTGTAATTTTCCAAAAGTCATCTTCAGCTACATATTTGCCCTGTAAATACTCTGGTATTTTTTTAAGTTTAGATAATAAAGGATTTACAACAGCATCTAAATCTGTAATTTTATCTCCAAAATTTATATCAGATAAAAGACTTCTAAGATCTCCTATTTGCACTTGTGAGTTTACGACACCTAATTCTAATAATTCTCTGTATGCTTCTTCAAATTCTTTTGTTTTAAATCTAGTGTCTTTTAAATTACCAACTCCAGATATGCTCCAACCTTTTCTAAACGACTGTCCTAATAGTTTTGGATTTACAAAACCTTCAAATAGTATACCGTTTGCAGCAGCAAAACCTGCAGCACTAATTATATTTCTTAAGTGTGTTGGTATTGAAAATACTGTTTTAGCTAGCTGTGCTGTGGCTTTTGGAAACAATAATAAATTTCTATATAAAAAAGATGCGCCTCGTTCTGCAGCTGTTGCACCCTCTCTACCTCTAACAGCAGCAGTCATATAGCCTTCTGTAATACCATTTGCTCTTTTTAAAGCATCTGCTATTGGTTTTGTCGTATACATTGCTCCTGCAGGATTACTAAGTCTACCTGCTTTAAAGTTTGCAAGAGCAGCTAATTCATTGTCAACTTTTACTATTTTTACAACGTTGTTTGTAGCAGCTTCAGCTGCTGCTTTTGTATTCCAAAAAGCTCCTTTCTCTCCTGCTGCTTGTGCAGCGTTACTTGATTCTAACATTTCTTTAAACATAGCACTCATTCTTGCCATGCCTGACAATTCTGTTATTGCATTAAATATACCATACCTAGGGTCCGATATTTCACCCATTAAATCTCTAATAACTTTTGGTGGTGCACCAGTTCTTTCTATGATTTCATTTATAAATTTTTCACCAGGTAAATCAGTAATTGTTTTTTTAACATAATTTGGATCTGCTAAACCTCTTTTTGATTTTCTAGCTTTTAATCCATCAGATATTATTTTATCAACTATATTTTTAGCATCTTCATAATATTTAAGACTGTTTGGATCAAATGTAATATCTTTATTAGCTTCTGCAATTTGTTTTCTAAAAAAATCTATGGCATTATTCATAGATTCATCTGTAGGTTTATATCTACCTATAACTCCTAATACTGGAGTATTTTCAAATATTTTGTATGTTGATTTAGTTAAAGTTTTTATTCTATCTTGTAATATATTTTTTAATTCTTTTGAGTTTAAATTACCTGTAGATTCTATTAGTCCACCTATTTTAACTCTTGATTCATCTATTGTATCTATAATATTTTTTACAACTTTTTCATCTACACCTTTTTTTGTAAGATCTTTTATAAAAGCGTTTGTTTTTGCCGGATTAGATAATTTAGTTAAATCACCATCAAATAACAAATCATTTAATTGTTTATAAAATAATTCTTTTTCTTCAACTGTTAGTGATCTATCTAACGCTGCTTGCATTTGTGGAAATGCTTTTGATACACCTCTATCTAAATCTTTTATTAATTCTCTTGCTTTATTTAAATCTTTAGCTTTAAAACCCTCCATTACTTTTTGTGATCCAAATAAAGATTTTGTTAAATCACCCTCTGGAGTAAATGAAGATGCAATTTTTGCAATGAATCTTTCAAACCTAGAATTACTGTAAGCTAATTCTTGTCCTCTAGTTGCTAAAGCCTTTGCTCCCTTACCTACACCAGCTACAAATGGAGTTAAAAATATAGACTCACTACCAAATTTAAATCTATTCATTAACTTTCTAGAGGCATCTTCTCGACCACCTTCTAGAGCATATACATCTAGTTGTGTGGGCCCTCTATCAAACATATCACCAAAACTTCCAATCTCTTCAACGTCCGCAACAAAAGCTTCTCCTGCTGCTCCACCAACAGCACCTACACCAAATTTTGCATAACCTGCTTTTTTATTTAATTCATCAGCTATTTGTCTTTGTTTAGTTAAATTTTTAGATCCAGCGCTTACTAATTTTCCTGCTTTTTTTGCATCAAAATATCTTTGTGTTAATCGACTAGCTAATTTAAAACCTGCAGTCCCTGGCACACCTATTTGCACTAATGTTTGCACCAATCTACCCACACCGTTTTGTTCTGCAATTTCTTCAAACGGATTTAATTTATCAAAAAACATTTCTACTGATGCAGCTGTATTTGTATCTAAACCTAAATCAATTAATTCTGCACCTAGTGAGAAAGCCCCTTCAACAACTTTAATACCACCAGATACAATACCTGCTAGTCCTGATGTATACCAGGATGCTTCATTATTTTGTTCTGCTGGAATGAGCGGTTGTAATGCCATTTATTCTCCTATGCACTAGCGTCTTCTATTTCAGGAGAAAACACGTCTGTTGGAGTACTATCTTTTTCATCTTTTTCACCAAAAGTTTTTACTTCTGGTAATTTTATTTCAGCTATTGTTTTAAATTCATCAAAATAAAACTCACCGTTTATTACTGATATGTATTTGTAGTTGTCATCGTAAGGATCATATACAAATTTACCATTTAATTTATTTAATATTTTTTTACCAGCAGATGAATTTACTAAATCTGCATCTCTAACATCTATGGTTAATACACCACCATATCTTGCACCACTAACTTGATTTCTTAAATTATCAGAATCTGTTACTTCAAATTTACCGGCTCTTTCTGCAACTAAAGGTGGTAAGTCTGCTTCTATAAATGAACTAATAGAAAGATTTAAAAGATCATCGTCTGATTTCATACCTGCTATTTTTTCTCTAGATGCTATTTCTGCTTCTGATAATTCTTTTTTAAACTCTTGGCCTTTTTCTCTTTCACTTGTTATAAAAGCTCTTTCAGCTGCTGTTTTTGCTCTTTCCATTTGTCCTGCTTGTAAAATATTAAATGGATCTTTTGCAGCTGTTGCAGCTGTTTGAAATATATTACCTGTTGGTGGTGTAGATAAAAGGTTTAAACCAAAACTAGTTAAAAAACCAGGTAAAGTTCCAGGCATAAAATTACCCGTAACGTATGGATTAGTTCCTTCTTGATATTGTTTTCTTGGTTGATCTAGCCCTGATGTGATACCAGTGCCTGCTGATCCACCTATTCTAAACATTGGTCTTTTTAATACTCTGTTCATTATTTTGTTCCTTGAAAAGGTGTTGTAAATTTACCTGTTAATCCTCCATAAATACCTGCAAGTGTTGTACCAACCCCTAACGCAGTTTGTAATGGTGTAGGATTAGGTACGTTTGTAGATGAGAATTGTGCAGGGTATCCGCCCATAATTCCTGTTACCTGTCCAGCATATCTATCTAACTGTTCTTGTGGCATAAACGTTGCTTGTCTTGCTGCTTCTCTTTGTGCATCAAGAGTTGCTTGTTGTTGCGCTTGGTTCAGTGCGCCCAACTGACCTAAACGTGAAATATTTGTTCCTGCTATGCCTGCAGCTGTTTGACCTAAACCTGTTTGAAAAGCTCCTAGCTGTTGTTGTTGAGTTGCTAACGCACCTCTGTTTGCAATGTCCTGTTGCCTTGCGGCCATTGCTTGTCCGAATCCTTGTTGCAAGAGACCGGCTTGTAATAAAGCTCGTTCTCTCGCAGCCCCTGTGCCAAACTCTGCGAGTTGCACTCCCGCTCGACCACTGCCGAGCGCACCCAAAGCTGCTTGTTGGTCTCGTATCTGCTGTTCTTGTATTTGCCTATTACGATCAAATTCTGAAAGTGTTGCATCAATAACTTGTGCTTGATACGGGGACATAAATTGTTGTATTTGTGCCGTGGTCGGTGCTCCAAGTTGAACACCACCTAACGCTGTTCCAGCTGCTGTTCCAGCTGCTTGTCCTTGAGTTAAGAATGGTTGAAATGCTGCAAGTCCTGTTGTTCCTGCTTGTGTTTCTGCTATTGTTTGTGCTCTTTGTTGTAATGCATCTTGTGCAGCAACTTGTGGTGCAAGTCCTGCTAAACTTTGTTGTCTTACCGTAAATGCTTGGGCTGCTTCTTGTCTTGCTTTAAAAGCGTCTGCTGTTTCACCAGGTTGTTGTGATATACCTGCAATACCAGTTGATACTACTGGTATACCTGTTTGTTTTACTACCTGTGCTGCTAAATCTTTACCTAGATCTTCAACAAATTGTGCGGGTAATGTTCTTGTAGTTGTAACAGCCATTATAATACTTCCTCTAGTCTTTGTGATGTTTGAAACATTTTACGTGCGCCTTCTAATCCTTGCGATTCTTTTGATACGTCACCTCCGGATTCGAGGTTCTTCATCATGTTATACATAACTTCTGCCCCTTTGTCCACATCTCCATCGCCTGCATTTCTAACAGCATCTGCTGTAAATACAAACTCATTCTTTGATAATCTTGCAGGGACATCATCTGCTTTTTCCATACGTCCTATAGGCACAAAACCACCTTCAGCTCTTAAATCCATTTCTTGTCCACCCATGTCTAACAATGGCATAGTTTTTTTAGCTACTGGTTCTTTAGAACCTTCTGCTTCTTTAGTTTTGTCTCTTTCATAAAAATTTAAATATTCTTGGTGTTTGTCGTTCATAGCTGCGATATCAGGGTTTTTTTCATATAATTTAACCCACCCTTTATAGTTTGGATCTTTTGATAAATCTCCAGATCCTCCGTCTGAGAATCTTTGTATTCCATAAGGTCTTAATTGTGAAAAGTCTAAACCTTCACCTCTGTAAGTATCTTCATCATCCTCTTCATCCTCTGTTTTTGGTGTCATTAATCCTGCTAGCGCTGATGCTGCAAATATACCTGACATTGGTCCTAATTTAGATAATGGTCCTACTCTTTCAGCATAACCTGGAAATTGAGTTTTCATAAGACCTATTTTTTTAAGAGCAGACACAGGTCCGTAAGTTCCAAATAAACCTTTTGCTGCACCACCAAAACTAGCTCTACCTAATAAACCACCAAAACTAGTTCCGGGTATACCAAAACCAACAGCACCTAATATTGCAGCTTTACCTATTGGTGACTTTGCAATTTTTTTAACTGTTCTTCCAACTTTCTTAACTAGTTTACCCAGACCATACATTTGTCTTGCTGATTCAAAATCAAACTCTCCACCTACAACTGTATCTGCTATACCACCTTTATTATAAAATCTATATGCTTCTCTATTTAAAAAAGGATTACCTCCTACGTCTGCATAATAATCTTCTTCAGCGGCACCTGATCCTCCTCCACCTGCATTTGGTATTATAGGTATTATTGGTTGAGGTCCATCTCCATCTGGTTGAGGTTTTGGACCAGGATATAATTCTTCGAAACGATCTTGAGTCATACCTGAATTTAATAGTTCCTCTCTATTTTCAAGGTTGCTTCTAAGATTTCCTAATGCGGAAGCTTGCGAAGCGCTTATACCTTCTGGTGTTGTTGTGCTTAATACACTTGCAATTTCTCTAACACTGTCCACATCATATGCATCAACACTTGGTCCACCAATGCTATAAGCTGTTTCTGCTATGATGCCAGCACTTGTAGGAATTCCAAGGGGGACTTCATCTGTAGCAAAACCACTTCTATATAAATCTTTTCTAATGCTTCTATCTATAAATCCTTTTATTCTTTTTTCTCTAAAATTTAAATTATCAACTCTTGCTTTTTCTGCAGCTGCTAAACGTTGTTTTCTTTCTCTTTCTTTTTTAGCTATCGCATCTTTTTCTGCTTGTGTTCTATTTGCAATTTGTGTTCTAACTTCTTGTGCAGATCTAAAATCTCCTCCAGGTTGTTCACTTTGAAAACCGAATTGTGACCCAACTTTATCAGCATAACTTTGACCACCAATGGATTGTGCAAAAGACTCTGTAGCGGCATCTCTACCACCACCTTGAAATCCTATACGTCCTCCATCTTGTAACATCTGTTTCGCTTGTTGTGCTCTTGTTATGGCCATTTGTCTATCTTATTTTGTTTTAGGAAAAATATCAAGGCTTGGCATTATCACTCTTACATCTTTTCTTATCTCTGATTCAGGGATGCCTTTTGCTTTCCATTCTTCGTCGTTTTTATATTTTTCACCTGTTCTAAGGTTATAAATTTCTTCTATTATTTCTTTTGGTTTTAATACTTGCATTATGTTGTTACCTCTCTTGGCTGTATTTCTAATATGGAGGCTATGACGTGCAGCTCGTTCGCGTCAGCAGCTTGTACTTTTAATACCTCACTTTCCTCCATTACAAGAGGTTGAGTTAAAAGTTCTGTTGATGCCTTAGATCCTATGGCTTTGTCTTTAAACAAATTAAATATAGTTCCACTAGAATTAACTAATGTTATAGTTATGGTGCTCCCTGATCCGGCGTCCTCTGTTACTAATAGTGATTTAACAACAGCCGATTTGAAACTAGGCACTGTATACAGTGTTGTTAGATCTGTTGTAGTTAAATCTACTTTTTTATTTATAAAACTATTTGCCATTAATTTATAAAGAAGTTAAATGCTTCTACCTCATCTTTTAATTCTTCTTGAAACGTTGTGTTTAATTTTTCTACAATTGCATCAAGATCTCTAACTTGTGCTTCTGCTGTAGGCAAGTCATATTCTTTACTTGGTCTTGTTAATACTTGTACTATTTTTGCCATTATCTACGTCCATCCGGTTGTATGTCTAATCTAAAAGTTCCTAGTTTCCAACTTTGATTAGTTGTTGTGTTTTCTATTTTTAATGCAATAGCTCTTCCTCTTGCACGTGTGTCTACTTTTTGTGTTGATGAAGTTATATCAAAAGGTCCAAGTGATGAACTAGCAGCTGTATCATTTGGAAAATTTCTTAAATTTAATGTAACTCTAGTTGTGCCTGTTTGAGATATAAAGTCAGGTATAAATCTTCTTATCTTCATTATAAATTCACCGTCCCCTCTAAGATCTGCTACACCTGTTGATTGCCCTGTAATACCTCTTCTTTGACTTATGTCAAAATCTCCAGATGTAATGTTTGCAGTAATAGCTGTTGCAGCTCCACCTTTAATTTGATCGGTTCCTGTTTCGTGTTGATAGTATGTTGTTCTACCTTCAGTGTTGCCTACAACATCAAAAGATGTATCTGTAGCTGCATCATACTCTAATGCATGTGGTGATCCAAATACTGCAGAATCTTCCCACATAGTTCTAGCTAAAGTCCCATTTGTCCACACAGGTCTTTGTGGTGACGAATCAAAATAATTATACGCAACCATTCGATTTACAACAGATGATCCTGATGTTGGATAAAACCATATAACTTCACCAAACAAATTATTTAATCCTGCTGATACCATTTGATTACCAGACTCTAAATTTATATTATCGTAAACATGGTCCTCTACCAAACAAGGTAAAGATTCTAGTTTACCAGCGTATCTAAAAAAACCATTCTCAGACATCCAATAAGCAGCACCATCAACTTCTACACATGCATTCTGTCCAACAAGTCCACAGTTAGTTCCAACTTGTGCAAACGCAAACGTAAATGGTTGACCAACAAAACGTTGTGTAAATAACGCCGTATCGGTCCAAACATAAATTGCATCTCTACCACGAATTGCTCCTCTGATCTGTGATCCATCAGCCAGTCTTTGTGTACCAGCTGTATTAGTTGCTGTAGGTACATATGTGTTTATGTCTTCTTGATCCGAGAATCTTACAAACATATCATCTTGTGTAGATGTATCTCCGATGGTTGTTTCTGTTCCAAAAAATACTAAGTGTCGATCTGGTGTAGATACTAACATATGTCTTGATGCAGTTGGTGCACCTGTTATAATTGTTGCTCTTGTTTCTGTTGCTGCACTAGCTGCAGAATTCCATTCAAATACAGCACTGTCGTGTATTAAACAAATTGCTTTGTCACCAAAGTTATCTAACGACCACATACCTGGTTCAAGAACCAAGTCTCCTGATGCGGCTTCGCCCCACGCTACATAATTTGCCGTGCTGGTAACCGTATCTCCAGCACCATGAGACGCAGCTGTCGTTCCTCTTACTTCTCTTGTTACACCTGTCAATTCGTTAGACGCATTAATACCTGTATAAGATATTTCTTCTGTTCCTATTAATATAAAGTTTGTACCAGAATCTGGAAACTGTGATGGATCTGCTAATACAATACCTGTCGTAACCGAAGAGTTTATTGCATTAGATAAAGTTGTGGTAAATGCTCCAGCTTCTTCTCCACCCCAAGAACCTAATGACCAACCAAAACCTTTCGCTTGTACTGCTGGTCCTACAGGATAGTAATGTTGTACTCTAATACCTCCTGATGTTGTGGCACCAGATCCAGACTCATTTGATGGCATAGTTATTGTAAGTGTTGTTCCCGTGGGCACGGTTGTTACCATAAATTTTTTATCATCAAAATCTGCTGCTGCAAAGTTAGAATTAGTTATGCTAGAAAAATTATCTAATAATATTATATCTCCCGCTGATATGTTGTGATCTGATGAAAAAGTTAATGTAACTGTGGGAGAGCCGTTAGTCGTGCTAAATGCACTTGTTAATGTAGTTGTTGTTTTAATAGGGTGTATGTCATAAAATACTCCACCAGAAAAAGCATATAAAATTCTATTTGTGCCAATAATAGCGTATTTTCTACCTAAACTATTAACAAAATGATGAAGTCCTCGGCCTGCACCTGTTAAATTACTTTCTCCTAATTGTTTCCAACCACCTATTTTTTCAGGCGTGCCATATCTAAACCTAACATTATCGCAGTCGATCCATTGACCTTCAGCGGTTGTGGCTGTAACTTGTTTATTAATACCTGGTTGAAACCCTATTTTTTGTAGCATATAACCTCATTATATATTAAAAGGCCCAGCTTACAAATGAGTAACGAGTGCCTTTTGTAGTCTCTCTAACCTCATGTGGGTACATAAAGTTAGATGGAAATAACAGTATATCTCCCGTTTTTAACTCAATTTTCTCTCCTCTGCAATAGAATTCAGAACCCTCATAGTCTTCGTTTAGGTTGGCTACAATAGATATTAAGGGCACTCCTTTCATATTACCATCAAATATACTGTGTATATGATCGTAATGTTCTCTCATCATAGTACCTACAGGATATCTATTAAAACGTATAGGACTAAATTTAGTGAGCCATGGTGCTTGAGTCTTTTGCCCCGGTACACTATGCTTTTCTTGATATTCGTTTAATGCTTTAATTAAGTATGGTGTTAGCTTTGTTTGTTGTTCTTTAGTACAACTCATAACATCTAATTCTTTTGTAGCTTCAGAGTGATATGTACCCTCAGAATAATTATTCCATCTATGTTTTTCCCAAATTCTAGTATTACATTCTTTTATTAATGCTTCACATACTTCTTTTGGTATATGATTCTTTACGTATATATAACTTTTAATTGTGCTCATTCATCAACCTCCTTATATCTAAATGAGTTAGTGATTGTTCTGATCCAATAATATCAATACAAAATGTATTAAAAGATACGCTTATTCTTTCTTCTTCACTTTGATTTGTTGGTACGCTATGTTTTAGAGAAGAAGGGAACATTATTAATTCACCAGGTTTACATGGTAACATAAATGTTTCCGAATTGTAATTATTATATTTTATAGGATCTAATTTTATACCATCTTGCCTTTCTTTTGAAAACTGTATTGGTGGTGATTTTTCATTTATTTGAAAATACATAACCCCGGATATAATAGAATTAGGATGCACATGTTCATGATGATTAGATCCTTTTGGATTTCTATTAGCCCAACACTGTGTAATAACTAATCTTTGATCAGAGTTTAAAATACCTTTTGTATATTTTTGTACCGACTCTCCTAAAAAATTTTTAATGTTTTTAAATTCTTCCTTACGTAATAAGTATGAATCATCGGACCTATAGTTACCATTTTGTTTTTGTTCTCGATAACTAATAGTTTTTAAAAAAGCTAATTCTTTATCAATTGGTTGTTCGTATGGCACGATTAACAAAGGTATTGAAAATAATTGTAACAATTCTTCTTTCATTTTATCCAAAAATTACATTCTTTATAAGCATCTATAATACTTTTTGGTACTACATCATAAGCATCATAGTCTTTTTTATAATCACTTATAGCCCCTTCTTTTAAAGTATGCAACCCCTTTCCCATTATAGTGTCATCATAATTCATATTGTTTACTGTAAATTGTTTTATATTATTAAAATTATGTTTGTATTTTGGTATGCCTAAAAAATTATACACACCATCAATAGTTTGATCTGTATTTTTTACTAGATCGTTAAAATCTACAATATGATACATTTCTTTTGGTTGATAATTTAATAAATGTTTAACACCTATTAACTCTTTGACTAACTGACCATCTTTATTCATTATCATATGACATTTTTCTTCTCTTGTTTTTGCTGCATATTGATTAACAAAAGAAGATGGTTCTCTTTCTGACCAAGCTAAGAAAGATCCTAATACCTCTATTACGTCTCTTACTAAAATAATAATTTTTATATCTTGTTTAATTGTTTTTAAAAATTGAAGATTAATAGGAAACCCCCAAGGAGATCTATCTATAATATATTTTTTGTTCCAATCTTTATAGTAATTATTAAAAACATTTTTAATTATATTTTCTAAAGAACTATGATCTGGAAAATTTTGAAAAATATCTAATTTTTTTAAAGAATATAATTGACCTACAATATCTGCACAAATACTGTTAGCAGTTACAGCTACATCTTTGTTTTGATTCATGATAGAACCAAACAATGTGTTGCCAGCACGTGGTAATCCATGTAGGAAAAATATATCTTTCATTTATAGGATAATACTATATTTTACGAACTTTGTAAACCCCCGTGTCCGTCTGAAGAAGATCCCATATATTTATTAGCTGCAGGTAAATCTCCAAAATCTGAAGCGTTACCTGTAGTAGCTATGGTTACAAAATCCATAACATCTAGCGGATTAGTACTAGGATTTTGCCCTCCTTGTTTAATTGCTCTAGTGTTGTTACAAATTCCACTTGTTTTATACGCTGTAACAGTTAAGTCTCCAAAATCTTGTTCATTACCAGTTGATGCTATTGTAATATAACCAATTGTATTTACTTCAGTAGATGTATATCCACCCATGTTTAAACCTCTTACGCTTGAAGATGCGCCTCCTTGTCCGTATCTAGCAGCAATTAAATCTCCAAAATCTTGAGCATCACCTGTTGATGCTGTTGTAACATATTCTATAACATTTGTAGATGCAGGAGCAAGATAACCACCTCCAAAAATACTTCTTACAGGAGAATTTATTTGTCCAACATTCATAATATAGTTTGCTCCCGTTAAATCTCCAAAGTCGGTAGCATTTCCAAAAGTTGCAAAAGCAGCATAGTCTATAACATTACTCAGTGATGGCGTATATCCTCCAGCTGTTAAAAATCTTGAAGAATTACTGGCGCAAGAAACGTGTCCTCTTGTGGCAGTTAAATCTCCAAAATCAGCTGCACGACCAACTGAACTATGTTGAAATTGTTCAATCGTGTTTGTTTTGTCTGGGGCATTACCTCCAGAACTTATTGTTCTTGTAACGTTTCCAGCTCCAGCATTATTTTGAACAGCAGTAATTAAATCACCAAAATCTTGTGTAGCACCTAGTGAAGGTATATTTGTCATGTTAATTTGTGTTACAGCACTGCCTGTTGATCCTCCTAAAGTAAAACCTCTCCCCGATCCAGGCACAGAATTTACTGATGGTCTTAACTCACTAGGCAATCCTGAGTGTCCGTTTGTATAAAAATTACCACTACCAGAATTTGTGGATAAAATTCCAAATTCAGTTGCATTACCTAAAGAAGCTATATTAACTTTATCTATTTTATTGTCTATGGTTGGAGTATATCCTGCACCAAAAAATGCAGTAACCTTATTATCACAACCACTTGCATAACCAACATTTCTAGTAAGATCACCAAAATCTGTTGCGTTCCCTGTCGAGGCAATAGTTATAAATTCAATTACATTAAAATATGCAGCTGAAGGGGTATCTGTGTAGCCACCTGCTATCAACGCTCTTGTTTTACTTCCAGCAGCCGCTGCTTGTCTTTTACTTGCTGTTAAATCCCCAAAGTCTGAGTAATTTCCAAAACTAGCTAAATTAACAAAATCTATTTGGTCGTTTTGTGCTCCAGGTATTGATCCACCAAAAGTAAAACCTCTTTCATTATTACTGGTTCCACATAATCTGTATCGAGCACCGGCAATATCTCCTCCAAAATCTATTCCATTTCCTTGAGATGCAATATTTACATATTCTATATTAGCTGTTCTACCACCTAATTTATAAGCTCTTATACTATTTCCTGCACCTGCACCACCTGATGTTGTGCTAACTTGTGTGTCACCAAAGTCGGTAAAATTACCTGTGGTTGCCATTTCATTAAAATCAATTGTGTTTACAATCGTTGGAGTTCTGCCACCATACATAATACCTCTTGTATTATTTGAAGTATTACCTCTGGTAATTTCTCCTCTTGCTTGAGTTAGATCTCCATAGTCTGCTGCAGTTCCACCCGCAGCAAGATTAACTTGTTCAACTGTATTTACAATTGTTGGAGTATAACCAAGAGCATAAATTCCTCTTGTAGCATCTCTGTAATTTACATTAGCTTGAGATAACTGATTTATATTTTTTAGTTTCCAAACTTTTCCTGAATTAGCCATAATTATATTCCTCCATGTGCATCGGACACTGTGCAATCATAAGCCCAATTTCGTGATAAGTCACCAAAATCTTGTGAGTTACCTGTTGATGCAATGGTTATAAATTGAATTACGTTTTGAACTGAAGGTGCATAACCACCAGTAAACACTCCTCTAATTTTATTAGATGTGCCTCCCATACCTGAACTATTTGCAAGTAAGTCACCAAAGTCTTGAGCGTTTCCTGTTGATGCTATTGTTACATAATCTATTACGTTTGTATAAGGTGTGTATCCTCCACCAAAAACAGCTCTTGTAGGACTAGAGCATCCAGCTGGTGCTGCTCTTGCTACACTTAGATCTCCAAAATCCGTTGCATCGCTGGCAGAGGCAAAAGTAATATAATCTATAACGTTAAATGTTCCTGGTGTTCCTCCTGCTACAAGTCCTCTTGTATCACTACCTGTAGCTCCCGCTGTTCTTCTAGCTTGAGTTAAATTTCCAAAATCAGAAAAATTTCCCATAGTGGCAATTGTAGCAAATTGTATAACATCTGTAGGGTTTGCACTTGGAGCTGTTCCTCCTGCATTTACGCCTCTAGTGCCATTTGATATACCAATATTTAATCTTGTGGCTACATCTAAATTTCCAAAATCACAACAATTACCTAATGTATGTATTTCGGTAGCATCAACTTGATCACTAGCGGCAGGTGCTGATATCTCACCACCCATCATTAACGCTCTTGTTCCACTAGAACAAGCTGCTCCTTGATCTCTACCTGTTATTAAATCTCCAAAAAAAGTTCCGTTTCCTAATGTATTAATATTAAAAGTATCCATGCCTGTAGTTTTTGGACTGCTACCACCCATAAGTAAAGCTCTTCCTGATCCAATTGGCGGAGGTCTTGTGCCTAAATAACCATCACATAAACCACCATGTGAATCAGAAACCTGAGCAGTTTTAGAACCTCTGACTGCTGTCATATCTCCAAAATCTGTAAACGTTCCACCTGTTGTAATTATACCAAAATCAATTGTGTTAACAGCACTACCACTAGTATTTTGACCACCCATCATAACAGCCCTAACACTGTTTCCTGTGCCGCCAGTGCCTATTCTTGTTACACTTAAATCTCCATAATTAGCTGCGTTACCTTGTGTAGCAATTGTAATAAAATCAACTACTCCTGTTTGAGTTCCAGGTGAATCATAAGCACCCATAGTAATACCCCTTGTTGAAGAAGAAGTAGATGCTTGAGTTGTTCTAGTTGAAACACAGTCACCAAAATCTGTAGCATTACCTGTTGTTGAAATTTCTACAAAGTCTATTGTGTTTACTTCACTAGGTGTTCCACCTCCTGCAAAACAAGCTCTTGTAGGTGAAGCCAATCCTGCAAGTTGCATTCGTGCTTGTGTAAGATCTCCAAAATCTGTAGCGTTACCTACTGACGCCATTGTAACATACTGAATAACATTTGACATTGATGGTGTTCTACCACCCGCAGTTAAACCTCTTATAGAGTTAGAAGTTCCTGCAGCTAAATCAACACTCGTTGCAAGATCTCCAAAGTCTGCAGCGTTACCTCTAGCTGCAATAGTAACATATTCTATTCCGTTTTGACTACCTGCTGGAGTGCCTCCAGTAAACATTCCTCTTACAAAAGAACTATAACCATTTCTCCCTGCATTGGCAACAGCACAATCTCCAAAATCTACTGCGTTACCCGCAGACGATATAGTTATTTCATCAATTTGTGTTATGTCTGATGGTGAACCACCACCTTGTGATAAACCTCTAGATGCATGATTAGGCCAATACCCTCCCACAACCGCATCGTAAATTTCTTGCAGTTTCCAAACGCCTTTAGCGTTATCGAGTTGCGGGTAGTTAGCCATTTACTAACCTACTTTTTTAGACCAGATATATGTGGCTGCTTGTGCTTGATCAAACGGTACAGTTTCATCTGGGTTACCAGCTTCAGTTGGTTCAGTCCAATCAGATGTATAACTATCTAAATAAGTTTTTACAGCTGCTTCATCTGCTAACTCTCCAAGTCCAGTTTCATCTGAACCATCAACCGTTGCACCAATCATAACTTCATCGGATGTTGGATAGTATCCGCCATCTTCAATCCATGAAGGAATTGTAGTGCCACCGTCTAATTTATATTTGACTATCTTGTTTGCCATTTGGTTTCTCCTTGTTATCTAACAGTTTAGTATTGAGCGACTCTTCATCGTACAGCTTAAATCCTCTACGCTCTGCAAATTTCTCTGCATCTCCTGAAAATTTATCAGCGCACGCTTCTAACCATTGCATGGTCATTTCGTGAGTTGGCGCTTTGCCTTGACCCATCATATCATTTTCCATTTTAAGATATGCATAGATTTCAGCTTGTGCCTGAGCACTGTTTATACCCATATCAAAGAGATAAATCAAGTTTCCTTCGTCAATGACTCCACCTCTTGCACGAGCAGCATTTAGAGCCTGTTTCATACACGTCATAACGTGATATCTGGACTCTTCCTTTTCATACTCTTCTTCAGTGATATCATCTTTACCCAGTTTCTTCAATATGCTTTTATACTGATTAGTAAAGAAGTTCATCTTTCTAATGGCCCCAGACACTGAATTTTGTATGTTAGCCATGTTTACCTTAACCTCTAAAATCTCTGTTTCTAACAATTCTCTTTCTAACTCATCTTTGTAATCTCCATCTTCAAGTCTTTTTTCTTTTTGACGAAGCTCAATATCTTTTTTCATCATTTTAAGTTGAGCTTCTTCTAAAGCCATTCTAGTTTTATCTAGTTCAGCTAATGTGTGTTTGACTGATCTAATAGGTGTAATTGCTGTAACATCTAACATGACACCCATAAACTGTGAGTGTGATTTATAGAAGTTTGAGCTTGATTGTTTGATTGCAGGTAAATTGGTATTAATATTGGTTAACATTTGTTTATACTCTTTTTTAACCAGTGGTGAGTTTGATAGTTTTTGTATAACTAGATCTTTAGATGACATATTTTTCTCCTTTATAATTTAGCATGTATATGATCATGTTGTGGTTTTTATACTATATAATATTATTAAAGTCCACCATGTCCGTTTGAAGAGGCAGCCATATATCCAGAAGCAGTATCAAGATCTCCAAAATCCTGAGCATTTCCTGTAGACGCTATTGTAATATAATCAATAACATTAGAAACTGAAGGTGTTACACCTCCAACAAATAATCCTCTAGTTCCATTAGATGAATCTCCTCTACCAGCACCCGCTCTTGCAGCACTCAAATCTCCAAAATCCGTAGCATTACTTGTCGAAGCTATGGTTATATATTCCATAGTGTTTACTATAGAAGGTTCTTCTCCCCCTGCAAATACACCTCTTGTTCCGTTACTTACACCTGCAGAAGCTTTTCTAGCGGCACTTAAATCTCCAAAATCTGTATAATTACTAGTAGAACCTATTGTAGCATAGTCTATAACATTTGTGTTTGAAGGTGTAGAACCTCCTGCACGAATCGCTCTTGTTGAACTTGCTGCACCTCCCCCTGCACAAACTGTTTCAGTTAAATTTCCAAAATCTGTTGCGTTACCAACTGAAGCAATGGTTACATAATCGACTGTGTCGCTTCTTGATGGAGTACATCCCCCTTGAAATAGCCCTCTAGTTGAATTAGAAGCTGGAGTTAAACCAAATTCACTTCTAGTTAAATTACCAAAATCAGCTGAGTTTCCTTTTGTAGAAAATTCTACATAATCTATTTGATTTAAAGCAGGGCTCAATTCATAACCAGCTATGACTGATCTAGTAGCACTTGATAATGAAACTACTCCTCCTGCTCTTGATAACGTTCCAAAATCTTGTGAATTACCTAATGTTGATATTTGTACAAAATCAACTCTATCCATATTTGAAGGAGAGGTTCCTCCAGCAATAACAGAAATATCTCCCGATAAAGGTCTACCTGTTGGTGAATAAAGTTCCGGGGCTCTTGGATTAAATTCTTGTAAGCCACCATGATTGTTTGCATTACCACTACTTTGAGAGCAAGAAGTACAATCTCCAAAATCTGTAGCATTACCAGCATGTGCAATTGTAATAAATTCAATAACCGCTGTTCCAGGATTACCACCTGCAAATACTCCTCTTACTTTACTACTCATTCCGTTTGGATGTTGATTTTCAGCTGTAAAATCTCCAAAATCTGTAGCATTGCTTTTACTTCCTATTTCAACAGAATTTATTACATTACCAACAGGAGATATACCACCTGCAAATATACCTCTTGTAGAAGAACACGCTCCTCCTGGTTGACTTGTTGCAACAGTTAAATCTCCAAAATCAACAGCATTAGCTTTAGTAGAAAATTCTACAAAATCAATTTGATTAGAATTTGCAGGAGAAGTATTAAACCCTGCAAATAATCCTCTAGTTTCAGAATTTACCTGTGAGTTTTGAAGTCCTGCTTGAGATGCAGTTAAATCTCCAAAATCTATTGCGTTACCTAAAGTAGCGTAAGTTATAAAATCAATAACATTTGTATTAGGAACACCTCCTCCTACTAAACCTACTATTCTATTTCCTGCAGAACCCAATAATCTTCTTGCAACAGTTAAATCTCCAAAATCTGCATAATTACCTTGATTAACAAAATGAATATAATCTATGGTATTATTTACACCTGGATTAGCACCACCTAAAAAAACACTTCTAATAAAACTTCCTAGACCAGCATTCATGTTTCTTCCAACAGTTAAATCTCCAAAGTCAGTTGAATTACCTGTGGTTTCTACAGTTATTTGTTCAACTGCATTAGAATTACTTGATCCAATATTAAATAATCCTCTAGTAGAACCTTGAGGATAAGTTCCCTCTCCTTTTATATTTTTGGTAATATCATTGATCTTCCAAATCCCTCGGGCTTGGTCTCGTCTAGGATAACTACTTGCCATAGTTTAATCCTCCTAATCTGCCAGTGCTTCGTATGAAAATGCGAATTCGATTGTAGAGGCTGCAGAAGCTCCACCTCTAATAAGATCAGTTTCTTCTAAATAAAAAGAATTAGTTTTATCTATAATATCTACAGATGAGTTAGCAGGAACAGTTAATTCATTACAAATTTTTTTGTGTGTTCCACCTTTTTCAATATCTGCTGTTACTGTTGCATCATTGTCAGTTACGTTTGTAACTCTAAATACATTTATTTTATAAACATGTTCTGATTCACCAGTTAATAAAGTTGTGGTTAAAGTTGTTCCTAAATCACCAACTACTGTTTCTGCATGAATTGTTGCTACGTTTACTATATTAGGTATTGTCATAATTTACTCCTTTTATCCGAAAACTAATGCCATTGCAATGGCTTTTCCTGTTGATATACCACTAACTTCTGCAAAAGACAATTGTCCTACAGCCGTTGTACCAGATCCTGTAATACTGTCTACTTTTAAAAAAGTGCCTGCAGTCACATTTCCTGTAGGAAATTTAAGTTCATAAGACTGAGAAGCGCTATGTGCAGGTGAAGTAAGTTTTATACCATGAGAGTTTTGTTCACAGTTAAGTTGAATTGACCCTGGGTTATCAGCACCCATAGCTTCAATGACACCAGTTCCTTTTGGTCTTAAACGTAAATTAAGATTTGAATCATCTCCAACTGCACCGATTTGTGCACCAGAACCAGTTGCAGCATTTGTAATATCAATATGATTAACTGCAGAACTTGTTGTTTCAAAAATTAATTGTTCTGCCCCATTTTCATCTCTGATACCATGAGCATCATCAAAATCTATCATGAAAGAGTTTGTATCTAAATTACCGCCTAATTGTGGTGATGTATCATCGACAACATCTCCGCCAAATGCTTGAAGTGTTATGTTTGGATTAGAAGCCTCACCTTGAGCAAGCGCTAAAACAACTTTTCCATTAGGAACTGTTGCACTTGTTCCTGTGCCACTAGCGTATTTAAATACTACGTTTTGTGATCCTGAAGTTGAATTTTTTAATATGTAAAAATTTTGTACGTCAGTTGGAATTGTAACATTTCTTGAAGCTGTAAGAGATCCTGTAAATTCTATAACTCTATGTGCAAGAGTTGCACCAGTAGATCCATCATTAACTGACAATGTTGTGTCAGCACCATCAGTTACAGCTTGTTGTGTAAAACCACCAGCTATTTGCTCAATGATTTGTAAATTAGTATTAGTTTTTGTTCCCCATGTACCGGCATTTTCACCAGTTGCTTGAAGTTCTACACCTAATGGTGTGTATGTTGATGCCATATTTTTCTCCTATGCTGCTACATCAGTATAACTGTTATTTGATCCTGTTGCAACATTTGAATAACTTCCGTTTGATCCTGTCGCTATATCAGAATAACTGTTATTTTGTCCAGTGTCAATATCTCCATATGCAAAAATATTAACGCTTCCTACACTAAATGATGCAGATAGCCCTGTCAATCCTACCTGCATATCCACAACAGATATTGAACCTACACTAGCGCTAAACGATTGTCCTGTTAATCCTAAACCTTCTTCTACTGTTAAAGAGCCAACACTAGAAGTCATACTTAAACTTGATGGTTGAGCTATAGCACTACCTAACCCAATAATAGTTCCTTGACTGAATGTAGCTTCTAATCCCGATGGTTGAACTGTATCATTTGGTATTATTAAAGATCCAACGCTAGCTGTAAACTCTATTCCTGTTAACTGTGCTTCTTGTGAAGAAATACCCTGCGCAGTCCCTTGTTCAGATGTAATTTCTAAACCAGATAAAATAGCTGTTTCGTTTGGTGCTTTTGCAGTTCCTTGACTTAAAGTTAAATCTTGACCAGTTAATCCAATGGTCATGTCATTAACTGTAACGGATCCAATAGCAAAAGTTGATGATAAGCCACTCAAACCAACTTGCATATCAACCACGGATACTGAACCAATAGAAGATGTAATAGATAATGTATCGTCTATAACAACAGGAACAAAAGCTTCTCCTTGAGAAGATGTAATTTCTTGACCTGTTAATGAAAGAACAACATCAGGAACATCTACAGATCCAATAGAAGATGTAATTGATAAACCAGTTGGAAATATTGTTTGATCTTTAAGTTCACCCCACTCACCATCGTTCCAAGCTTGTGCACCCCAACCTGTTTTAAGAGTTGTGCTTTCGCTCCAATACGCTTGGCCCCAGGTAAACCTGCCCCATCCTGAAGTAGTCGACATGGTCGACCTCCTATGCTAGTCTGATTATTGCTGCTGTCGCGTCGTTTGTAGGAAACTCAATTTTAAAAGTTCCATTACTTGCAGTCTTGTCACCACCAAAAGCTATAACTGCAACAGCGTCCGTTGTTGACGAACCACCAGCTGTTGTGGTGTTATAAATTAAAGCTCCGTTTGCTGTGAAAGATGCAGATGTATATGTTACGTCACCAAAATCTGTAAATGCAGTTGTACTTGTTAAACCAACTCCAGTGTTAGTTAAAGTTGCACCACCCGCAGTATAAGCAGTACCTGATGTGTTTGTAATTTCATTTGAAGTTGAATAGTCAGTAGTAGATGCACCTAAAGACGCAGAGCTAGTAAATAAAGCTAATTTAAAAGTGTGTCCACCAGATGAACTAAAATTGTGTTTACCTTGTAAAAGTTCTTGTTTAAAACTTGAACATATTGCTGATGTTATTGCCATAATTTATCTCCTATGGGTTTACTGACCTTACCGGTATTCGAACAGTGCCGTCTGTATAGTCATCTCTTCGTCTTCTACCGACTTGCTCGTTAGCAAACTTCTGTACCTCTTGTTTATATTTATTTTCGTAAAGTGTCAACATATCTATTGGACCTTTTAAAAAGCCATAAGCCTCTGAAAGACAACAATATAATAGCCCATTTGGAAAATTAAGACTAATATAATTAGTATCATTATTTTCTAAAAGATCAGGTGCTTTGTTAAAATGTATTCTAGCTAGATAATTTGTGTTCGGTGTAGGAGAAAAAAATATACGACCAGATGTAGTATCAGACTCCCCAGTTGCTCCGCCAAACATAGCATAATATTTTGGTTTACCTTGTGCTGCGGCTGTTCCTGTTACATCTTGATATTCTTGTAAATAACTTAAATCTTTTTTTTCTAAAAAAGTATTTGGACCCGTTAAAACAGAACTAGAATCATAAACTTGAATAGCTCTTACAAATACACAACCAGCAGGGGCATTGATAGTTTCTTGACCTGGAACTAAATTTATAGATTGTTGTTTTCTGTCAGCGTCAATAGGAACTTCTCTAAATATTCTATACTGTGCATTTAAAATTATATTTTCTAAAACAGCGTCTGTTAAAACATTTGAGTCTGTTTCAGTATAACTTCTAATTTGAGTTTTTAATCCTGATGCACTTAATCCTGCCATTATGCTATCCCTGCTACCTCTCTACAAATAGAACAACTTTTTTTGTATCTATTATGTGTTCCACATTTTACTGCTTTACCATCAACATCCGTGTATAACGGAACTTCTGGTTCTTTTGGATAAAGCATTTCTTCATGTGGATCCATGTCTTCTGGACACTCGCATTGTTTAACACCAATTATTTTACAAAATAAATTTTTAATCCATTTAATCATGCTGTTACTGTTACCGGTCCTGCTGATGCAAAACCGCCTCCTCCTGTTTCAGTTATACTAGATGTTGTACCTGTTGCAAAGGTATAATTATCATCATCTACTTTAGTAATTGTATATCCTGCAGCTAAATTTATTGTTGCTGCTGCAACTCCACCAACAACCTCTGCGTTTCTAAATCTTACTGTATCAGATGTTGATCTACCGTGATTTGGTTCATTAACTGATATTGTTGCAGATCCATTTGTTGTTGTAAAAGCATTTAAAGGTAAAATATTAGGGACAGCTGTTTCTGTTCTATCCGGTCTTACATTACGTAAAGAAATAGAATCACCATTCATTGGTTTTGGTTCTAATTGTGGTTGCTTTGGCTCAAACTCCGACACATGCACAAATGATCCGTTCCATTCTCTAACCATTTCTTTATATGGAAACTCCATACCAGATCTATCTGATATTGCTTTTGCGTATTTTCCTGTTGCGTACTTTGCCATTATGATCCTGGGTAATATGCTTTAGGAGTAATGTGTGTGCTAGATGCAGAACCATCCTCTGCTAAAGCTCTTGCAAACTCATCTTCATAAGCAAGTTTTGTTGTTTGAACCATTTGTGGCATATATTTCATTGATAAATAATATGCTAATCCAGACACCATACAAGGAACAAATCTAAATGGTACGTCTGTTGCATTTGTATAATCTCCTACATCTTGAATTCTTTTAATATAATAAAAATGCATATCTTTAGATGCATTTGTTGAGTCTGGTGTTGGATAGATATGTATTCTAACTTTATCAATAAATCTCTCTACCCAATATTGGTTAGGTGTGCCTTTTGATAATTTATTTGAGAATCCTGCATATGTAGATCTATCTACTTTTGTCATCGGACTATCTGATTGTGTTGTCTGAGTTCTGTTGGATCTTAATTGCGCCTCAAGGACATCGGACATTCCAAATACATTTGCTGGCGTAGATACGGCACTTGTGCCATCATCACTAGATCTAAAAAAATCATAGTCCGACTGACCTTCAATTAGATCCATATTAAGTTCATCTACTTCCCAATAGTGAATTCCTCTATTGCCCCATTCTTGAAACAATATGTTTAATGTTCTTCTCGCGTTTTTTAGTTGATAACCTGCAACATTTTGTTGACCAATACGTTCAAAAGCTTCTTCTATTATTTCATCAATAGCAAAAGTTTTATCAAATGTTGCTGTTCCCGAGGTAGTATTCGCCATCTAACCTCCTATCCATCAAAGAATGTCGTAACACTCACTGCTGTTCCTGCTGGAATGTCTATATAAGCTCCCGCATCAAATAATACTCCATCATCTGGGATATAAGGATCGATATAATCTTTTGTAGTTGTTGCAACTTGAAAAGAAAATAAAGAAGTTCCTGATATAGGTGATGTATTAAAATAAGATATATTTCCTACAGTTCCACCAGTTGTAATATGCATACCTCTAACTCTTGTTCTACCAGCAGTTAATACAGCTTGTCCACCTGTAGTTCCTGCAGCGTTTCCAACTGAAGTATTTGTTCCAACTGTGCCACTAGCAGCTATTTGAGTAACTGTGTTAAAAAATTTACTACCTGTTACTGTAGTTGCATTTGGTCCAGTTATTGCTTCAGATAAATCATTACCCGCAATGTCTGTTCCAGTTACAGTAAAAGTAACTCCACTCATATCTGCTCCGCAAGTTATAGTCAGTAAACATGCTTGGTCTGTTTGATGAAACGCACCTGTCCCAGCTGCTGCAGCTAAACTTAAATTTGCAGCTCCACTTGTAGTTTGTAGTGCAGCTACTGATGCTGTTGCAGCAGATAAACTGTTTAAGAATGTTTTACTCTTTACGTCTGTTGACATTTGTTTCTCCTAAAAGTTTGTGTGGGCCGAAGCCCACACTATTACTTATTAAAGTTCAGTGTTAGCTGTTCTCTCTTTTCCTGCTGAAATGTAATCCATAGTCATTACTTTCGCAGCAGCTGCACCGTTTTGAATTCCAAATGAAACAGCCAGATCTTCGTCATCTGGAGCATTTGTATTTACACCGGAACCAACTTTTACGTTATCTTTGTAGACATGAAACTTTCTGTCTTTTGGATCATAGTAAAATCCTAAAGTCATAAAAGTATCATCAGCTGCAGTTCCGCAAGAAATAGTTGTTTCTGTACTGTTTTTTTCTATGACTAATTCCATAGAAGTAGAACCATCAGCTTTTCTAAAAAAGATACCATCAGTTGTACCATCAATAAACGCTGTGTCAGTGATGATTAAACCAACCGCAAAGTCAGATTGAGTTGCGTCATTTACTTTAAATCTAGTTTTAAAGTATAGACCTTTTGCAGCTTCGTATTTGAAAGATTCAATTACTCCGCCTGAACCGCCAGCCCATTGAAACTCATCAGAATCATCGTCTGCCGCATCGTTTGTTACAACTAATAAACCGCCGTCCCCATCTCCTAAAGCTTCTGTCGCGTCTCCGCCACCAGCTTCAGTTGTAGTGATAACCCAGTCACTAGCTGTGTATTTGTCGAAGTCCTCATGATAAACGTGGTACTTAATTGGATCTGGTTGTTTTAGTTTTTCACCAGTTCCTCCTGTCACTACGTTTGTGACTCCTGAAGTAAAGTGTGTTGTCATAATATCAGCGCCTCCTATACGCCAGTTATTTTTTGATAACCAATTTATTTAATAAATATATATACTAGTTTT
>Ga0209348_1000279_pt1 | contig 28590 bp, 12 predicted proteins | sample ETNvirenome_2_30_FD_184065 | JGI IMG/M metagenome (GOLD analysis project Ga0209348, IMG submission 184065) | Marine viral communities from the Pacific Ocean - ETNP_2_30 (SPAdes) (version 2) | ecosystem: Environmental > Aquatic > Marine > Oceanic | place: Pacific Ocean | collected 2013-06-22
TCAACTAGCAACTCGTTAGACAAAGGCGGTGATAACTTTAAAAAACTTTATTATGACTCAGACGTCACACGTAGAAACCGCAATGGACAGACTAGCTCAGGATTATATTCTTTGTTCATACCTATGGAGTGGAACTACGAAGGATATATTGACATGTATGGAGCACCTGTCTTCGATACTCCGAACAAACCGGTACTCGATGCGCTTGGCGAAGAGATCGAGCAAGGCGTAATAGAATATTGGAGCAACGAAGTAGAAGGTTTAAAAAACGATCAAGACGGGCTTAACGAGTTTTACAGACAGTTTCCACGCACTGAGAGTCATGCTTTTAGAGACGAAGCAAAACAGTCTTTGTTTAATCTCAGTAAAATATACGAACAAATAGATTACAATGAAGATATAACAAGATCTTCGCTTGTAACAAGAGGTTCTTTTCAATGGAAAAACGGTGTAAAAGACACTACTGTAGAGTTTATGCCCAACAAAAGTGGTAGATTTAAAGTGTCTTGGGTGCCTAAGCTAGAAATGCAAAACAGGATTAGACTTAAAAATGGTATTAAGTTTCCTGGCAATGAACACATAGGTGCTTTTGGTTGTGACAGCTATGATATATCAGGTACTGTTGACGGTATAGGATCTAACGGAGCATTGCACGGACTTACAAAGTTTTCAATGGAAGAAGCGCCTGCTAATAGCTTTTTTTTAGAGTATGTTGCTAGGCCTCAAACAGCTGAAATATTTTTTGAAGACGTACTTATGGCTTGTGTGTTTTATGGCATGCCAATACTAGCAGAAAATAACAAACCAAGATTACTATACCATTTTAAACGAAGAGGTTACAGAGGCTTTTCAATGAACAGGCCAGATAAAATTTACAGCAAATTATCATTAACAGAAAAAGAAATAGGTGGTATACCTAACTCTTCACAAGATATGAAGCAGTCTCACGCTGCTGCAATAGAATCTTATATAGAAAAGTATGTAGGATTTAATAACGAAGGCTGTGGTGATATGTATTTTAATAGAACACTAGAAGACTGGGCTATATTTGATATAAACAACAGAACTAAGTTTGATGCTTCTATAAGTTCTGGCCTCGCTATAATGGCGTGCAACAAAAACCTTTATACACCAGTTCAAGAAAGACAAGTTAGAAGTATAAGCCTTGGAATTAAAAGGTATGACAATAAAGGATCAAGATCTAAAATAATTTAAATAAATGATTAATAAAGCTATAAAGAGTTCTTTTCCCAGCCAAGCTGTGAGTGATGTAGAGAAAATGTCACTAGAGTATGGTTCTAAAGTTGGTAGAGCTATTGAGCACGAGTGGTTTAATAATAAAAACGACTACAACGACAAAAACGGATCTGGCAGATATGGATCTTCAAGAAGAGCTTTTAACTCGCTAAGACTATATGCTAGAGGTGAGCAATCAGTAAGAAAATATAAAGACGAGTTGTCTATTAACGGCGATTTGTCTTATTTAAATTTAGACTGGAAACCAGTACCTATTATACCAAAGTTTGTTGACATTGTTGTAAACGGTATGGCAGACAGATCATACGACATTAAAGCTTACTCACAAGATCCGGCATCAATACAAGAAAGAACTAACTACGTTACTAAAATAGCCGAAGATATGCGGGCTAAGCCTTATAATGATAAGGTTTTAACAGATTTTGGATTAAATATATATCAAACAGATCAAAATAAACTACCTGAGTCTACTGAAGAGCTAGAGTTGCATATGCAGCTTGATTATAAACAAGCTATAGAAATAGCAGAAGAAGAAGCTATTAATAGCGTTTTTGATAAAAATAAATACGAATTAATATCTAGAAGAATTAATAACGACTTAACAGTTATAGGAATAGGTGCTGCAAAAAGTTCTTTTAATAAAGCCGAAGGTATTAAAGTAGAGTATGTAGATCCAGCTGATCTTGTATATTCTAATACAGACTCACCATATTTTGATGACATATATTACGTAGGCGAAGTTAAAGAAATATATTTAAACGAGCTTAAAAAAGAATTTCCAGAACTTACTGATGATCAGCTGCAAGAGTATGCAGGTTATAGAGGTTATAACAATATGGGTTATCAATATAACTCAAAGTCTGATGAAGAAAATAGCGTAACTGTATTGTATTTTGAATACAAAACATATGCTAATCAAGTTCATAAAATAAAAAGAACAGCCACAGGTGGTAGTAAAGCTATAGAAAAAGACGATACGTTTAATCCGCCAAAAGCTGATGATTTTGAAAAAGTAGATAGAGCTATTGAAGTTATTTACGAGGGTGTAAAAGTAATAGGTAGCAAAGATGTATTGAAGTGGGAGCTAAAGAAAAATATGATGCGACCAAAAGCAGATACTACAAAAGCTCAGATGGGCTATGCTATTTGCGCACCGCGAATGTATGAAGGTCGTATTGAAAGCTTAGTAAGTCGCATGACAAGCTTTGCAGATATGATACAGCTTACGCATTTAAAACTCCAACAAGTATTATCTAGAGTAGTACCTGATGGTGTTTATTTAGATGCCGATGCTTTAGCTGAAATAGACTTAGGTAACGGTACTAATTACAACCCGCAAGAAGCACTTAATATGTACTTCCAGACTGGTAGTGTAATTGGTAGATCTATGACACAAGACGGTGATATGAACCGTGGGCGTTTACCTATTACGGAACTTAATTCAAACGGAGGTAATAATAAGATAAGTGCGCTTATAAGCACGTATAATTATTACTTGCAAATGATGCGTGATGTCACGGGCTTAAATGAAGCTAGAGACGGAGGCGTACCAGATAAAAATGCTTTAGTAGGTTTGCAGAAATTAGCTGCAGCTAACTCTAATACAGCAACAAGGCACTTATTGCAATCAAGCTTGTATATAACCCTAACAATGGCAGAGTGTATTGCAATGCGGGTGTCTGATGTTATAGAGTATTCACCAACTAAAGAGTCATTTATTAAAACGCTAGGCAAGTTTAACGTTTCTACATTAGAAGAAATGGCTAACTTGCACTTGCATGATTTTGGTATATTTTTAGAGCTCGCGCCAGATGAAGAAGAAAAAGCTAAATTAGAAAATAATATTCAAGTAGCTTTACAGTCTGGTCAAATATATCTTGAAGATGCTATTGATATTAGAGAAGTGCGTAACATTAAGCTAGCTAATCAGTTACTTAAAATACGTAGAAAAAAGAAACAAGATCTAGATCAACAGCAGCAACAACAGAACATACAAGCTCAAAGTCAAGCTAATGCACAAGCAGCTCAAGCTGCCGCGGCTGCAGATATGCAAAAGCAACAAGCGCTTACAGAATCAAAAGCTCAACTAGAACAAATTAAGTCACAGCTTGAAATAGCTAAAATGGAAAGAGAAGCTGCAATTAAAAGAGAATTAATGCAGTATGAGTTTGAAATAAACATGCAGCTGCAACAAGGTCAAATAGAAATTGCTAAGCAAAAAGATAAGTTCAAAGAAGATCGTAAAGACGAAAGAACTAAAATACAAGCTACGCAGCAAAGCGAGCTTATAAATCAAAGAAAAACAAACGCACCTCCTAAAAACTTCGAGTCCGCAGGGCAAGATAATTTAGGTGGATTTGGACTTGAACAGTTCGAGCCGCGTTGAGAATAAACAATAATTATATAATATTTTATCATGTCAGAACAAACACAAACAATAGAAGAGGTTAAAGACGAAGCAGTAGATCAAGTTGAAACTACAGCTGAAGAACCTAAACAAGAAGAAGTTACTTATAAAGAAAAAACAGAAGACGGTACTTTTAAAGTTGATTTAGGTAAACTTAAAAAATTTCAAGAACAACAAAACACAGAAGCAGATGCCAAAGAAGAAGTGCGGGTGCAAGCACAAGACGAAAAGCCGCAAGAGCCAGTCGCTGAAAAGCCGGTTGAAGAAACGGTCATACAAGAGATAACAGAAGAAGAGCCCGTAGCTAAAACAACTGTTGCAGAACAACCTGTTGTAGAAGAAACAAAGTCAGTACAAGAACAAAGACAATTACCAGAAAACATAGAAAGTTTGGTAAAGTTTATGGAAGACACTGGCGGTAGTATAGAAGATTATGCAAGATTAAATGCAGACTATACAAACGTAGATAACAATACGTTATTAAAAGAATATTACAAGTCAACTAAGTCTCACTTAGATACTAGTGAGATTGATTTTTTAATTGAAGACAGTTTTTCGTTTGACGAAGACTTAGACGAAGATCGTGATATTAGAAAAAAGAAGTTGGCTTTGAAAGAAGAAGTTGCGAAAGCTAAAAAGTTTCTTACTGGACTGAAAGACGAGTACTACAAGGAAGTCAAGTTGAGTTCTAAGTTGTCTAAAGACCAGCAAGAAGCTATTAACTTTTATAACGAATATAACCAAAAACAAACCTCTACCAATGAGATCCAACAAAAGCAGTATAAGCAATTTGAGCAAACTACCAATAATGTTTTTAACGAAAACTTCAAAGGTTTTGATTTTAGAGTTGGAGACAAAAAATATCGGTACAATGTAAAAGATGCTGCTGCTGTGAAGGATTACCAGAGTGACATATCTAATTTCGTTAAGGAGTTCTTAGATGAAAATAATATGATGAAAAACGCTGCTGGTTATCATAAAGCTTTATTTGCAGGTAGAAATATTGATAAAATAGTATCACATTTTTATGAGCAAGGTAGAGCTGACGCTATAAAAGAAACTGCTATAAAGTCAAAGAATATTGACATGGGCCCTAGAACTGCTAAGCCAGTTGTAGAAGCCGGCGGTATAAAATTTAAAGTGTTAGGTGGTGATGATAGTTCTAGGTTGAAATTTAAAATTAGAAAAAAATAAAAACTTAAAAACTTAAAAAATGGGATTTAACACATCTTTAGGTTTAGGTGGATCATTTTCACTTACACCAACCCCAAATCCAGTTGTAAGTAGTAATAACTACATTGACTTTACGTCACAAGACACAGCTGGTTGGGCACAACAATATCTACCAGAGTTGTATGAAGAAGAAGTAGAAAGATACGGAAATCGTACTATCGGTGGATTTTTACAAATGGTTGGCGCTGAAATGCCAATGAGTTCTGATCAAGTTATTTGGTCTGAGCAAAACAGACTGCATATTGCTTATAAGCACTCTACAGCCACAAACAAAGGAGTTACGGTAAATACAGCTGCTTCTAACACTTTGACTATAGGTAGCTTATTAAATAACTCTATTAGAGTGGGTAATACTATTTTAATTACAGACAATGCAACTGGACTTAAAACGCTGCAGTGTTATGTTTCTGCGTCTAGCGGCACTTCTGTTACAGCTTTGCCATACAGACAAACAAACTTAGCTGGTGGTGACGGTACTCAAGTAGCATTTTCAAATAGCGAAGCAATTAATATTTTTGTTTATGGATCTGAATTTGCAAAAGGTACTGACTCTATGGCCGGAGAACTTAAGCCAGAATTTCAACAGTATAATAATAGACCAATAATTATTAAAGATCACTTTAAAATTTCTGGTTCTGATACTGCACAAATTGGCTGGGTTGAAACAACTGACGAGGCTGGACAAGTAGGATTTTCTTGGTATTTAAAATCAGCTGGCGAGACTCGCTTGCGTTTTGAAGACTACTTAGAAACTTCCATGGTTGAGTCTGTAAAATCTGCTGCTGATGGATCTTTAACTACTATTGATTCAGCAACAGGATTTACTGCTGGAAAAGGAGTAGGTACAGAAGGTTTATTTGCTGCTATTGAAACTAGAGGTAACGTGTTTGAAGATTTAGCTTCACTTGGGGATTTTGACTTATTGTTAAAAAATCTTGACAAGCAAGGTGCTATTGAAGAAAATATGTTATACATCAACAGATCATTAGCTTTAACATTAGACGACATGGTAGCTGGTATTAATGCTAACTATCAAGGAGGCGCTTCTTTTGGAGCTTTTGATAACGATGCTGACATGGCGCTAAACTTAGGCTTTTCTGCTTTCCGCAGAGGATCATATGATTTCTACAAGTCAGACTGGAAATACTTAAACGACGCTGCTGCTCGTGGAGGCTTTGGAGATGTATCAGGAGTATTAATTCCTGCTGGAACTTCAACAGTATACGATCAAACACTTGGTAAAAACATGACACGTCCTTTCTTGCACGTACGTTACAGAAGCTCAGCTACTGATGACCGAAGACTAAAAACTTGGGTTACTGGTTCTATAGGATCTGCAACTTACACTGGAGAAGATGTTATGGAAGTACACTATTTGTCTGAAAGATGTTTAGTAGTTCAAGGAGCTAATAACTTCGTGATGCTAAAAGAATCATAATATTAACCTTTAAAAACTAAACAAAAATGGATAAATTTTTATACTTTGCAGAAAACGAAGGAGCTAATGCAACTAGTGAAGCTTCATTATATCCTTTATCTTCACTTAGAGGATTTGATCCTGCTAGTGCCACTACTTTGGCTTTGTTATTTACACCAGTCGCAATTACAGATGTTGCTGCGGGTGATTTGGTAGACAAAGTAGTTTTAACAATAACTTCTGGTACTCACAAAAAAGTGATGCAAGATATTTGTAAAGCTATTAACGCACAAGGTATTGGTCTTGGAGATGGATTTATTGTTATTGCAGACGAAGATAATGGAGTCTTTTGTTCTAGCGATATCAGCGAAGCTGTAATAACTTTAGCTGCATAAACAAGTAAATCAATATAAACTTATGGGCGTCTTTACGGCGCCCTTAGGTTTATTTTTACAAACTATTTAATTATATTATATCATGGAAACAAAAACAAAAAAGAAGTCAAAAAAGACTGAAATAAAAAATATTCCGGGCTGGGAAGTAAAAGACAGGCAATATTATTTAAAAGGCACTAATGAGCCTTTGACATACGTGCTAACATCAAAGTCTACACCTAGAAAACCACTTTTATGGTTTGACGAGGAAAAAGGTTATAATAGAGAAATAAGATACGCTAGTAATCAAAGATCTTGTTTTATAGACGAACAAGATGGTAATGCAATATTAGATCATGTTATATTTGAAGAAGGTGTTTTATTTGTACCAAAAACAAATCAACCTTTGCAAAAACTTTTAAGTTTATATCACCCTAAAAAAGGTTATGTATACGAAGAGAGAGACGATATTGCAGAAGCTAAAGAAGATTTAGTAAGCATCGAGGTAGAAATGGAAGCTTTAAATACTGCTATGTCTGTAGAAGTTGATAAAGCCGAAGCAATACTTAGAGTTGAACTTGGATCTGCAGTAGATAATATGAGCTCTGCTGAACTTAAAAGAGACCTTTACATGTTTGCTAGAAATAATCCAATATTATTTTTAGAACTAGTTAATGACGAAAACGTTGAGCTTAGAAACTTAGCAATTAAAGCCCAAGGCTTAGGCGTTATTAAACTGTCACAAGACCAAAGAACTTTTGCATGGGGTTCAAATGATAAGAAATTAATGACCGTGCCTTTTGATGAAAACCCATACTCTGCTTTTGCTGCTTTCTTAAAAACAGACGAAGGCGTAGAAGTTTTCAAATCAATAGAAAAAAAGCTAAAATAGCGTAACTATTATATGTGGTGTAGCCATCTATAATGGTGGCTATACTACTATAATAAAAATAAAAATATGGCGATTGACGTAAACAAAGTATATACTACAGTATTATCTATACTAAATAAAAAAGGTAGCGGCTATATGACGCCAGACAACTTTAATAAAATAGCTAAAGTTGTACAGCTAGAATTACTCGATAGAGCTTTTTACGAATATAATAGAGCTGTAGCAAAACAAACAGGCGGTAGAGGTGCGCAAGGCTACGGCGATATACCTAGAAAAATAATGGATAAACTTGATCCATTTTGCGCAAACACAACGTTGTCAATAGACTCTACAAATACTTATTTTGAACCACCTGGCTATGAAACAACTATAACAGGTTTAGATGGCACTTCTTACGATACTTTGTCAACTGATATATATGCTACTTTAAGTGTTAAAAAATCTAGCTTAAACGTAGATATAGAGCGTGTAGAAAAATCTAAAATACCTTTTTTGTTTTCTTCAAAATTAACAGCACCATCAGAAACTTTTCCAGTTTATTATTATTCTGAAAACTTGTTGTATGTTTTTCCTAACACAATAACTTCGATTGAAGTATATTATGTTAAAAAACCTCAAGATCCAACTTGGAGTTCTTCTGTAGATACTACAAGCTTTGGCACTCCAGTATATACATATAGCCCTATTGATAGCATTAACTTTATATTACACGCTTCTGACGAACCTGATTTAATATTAGGAATACTTAAATATTTCGGAGTTACAATAAAAGATCCGTTAGTATTACAAGCGGTGCAGCAAGAAGAGTCATCAATAACACAACAAGAACAATAATATGGGATTAATAGGAACAGTTACAGAAGAGAATTATTATAACGGATCTCAAACTTTTATTGCTGACGGATCTACTTCTACTTTTACACTTACATTTGAAACACTTCCTACTGCTAGTCAAGTTAGAGTATATGTTAATAACTCAGAAATAACTACATTTAGTATATCTGGAGCTACTCTTACTATATCTTCTACATTATCTGCTAACGACGTTATTAAAGTAGAATTGTTAGATAAAACTTTCGGTAGTTATCAATACACATCGATCAAAGATATTGTAGATAATTTTATGATAGCATATGTTGGTGATGGCAAACTAATAGATCATGTAGCTAAGTCTGATATTGTGTTTCACGCTAAAAGAGGTTTGCAAGAGTTTAGCTACGACATACTTAAAACAGTAAAATTGCAAGAAGTAGAACTTGGACCTTCGCTTTCAATACCAATGCCGCAAGATTATGTTAATTATGTAAAAGTTTGTTATATAGATAGCTCAGGTATACGTAGAATAATATATCCAACTAGACTTACAACAAATCCAACAGAGCCACTAGTACAAGACGAAAATTACAACTATGTCTTTGATTCAGCTGGCAATGCTGTTGAAGGAAGCTCTATAACAGAAGAAAGATATAAAGCTTTTGACACTAAAAACATATCAGGTGATTTATCATCTGAAGATAGTTTATATTTAAGCACTAATGATTATTTACGCAGCGACTTTGGACAAAGATATGGTGCTACGCCAGAAACTACACAAATAAACGGTTTTTTTACAATAAACGAAAGAACAGGTAGCTTTAGTTTTAGTAGCGACTTGTCTGGCAAGGTAATTGTACTTGAATATATTTCAGATGGTCTTGGAACTGACGCTGAAATGAAAGTAAACAAAATGGCTGAAGAGGCTTTATATAAGCACATTGCATATAACGTTCTAGCGACTAAAAGAAATATTTCTGAGTTTATAGTAAGAAGGTATCAGAAAGAGCGTAGAGCAGCGCTTAGAAACGCTAAAATAAGGTTGTCTAACCTTAAGATCTCAGAGCTTTCTCAAGTTATGAGAAATAAATCTAAACAAATTAAACACTAGTAAATGGCTGAAGATAAAAAATCTTTTCTCCAAGGTAAAATGAACAAAGATATTGATGCTCGACTTTTACCAAATGGAGAATATCGTAGTGCTCAAAACATACAAATCACGACTTCAGACGAACAAGACGTAGGATCTATAACTAATATTAAAGGTAATACTAAAATTATAAATAATAGTAATACACTTATAAGTGATATTTTAGTTAATGATTTATCTCATTACATTGATTTAGAAACAATTGGTTGTTTTTTTGATGAAAAAAATAATAGAATATTTTATTTTGTTACAAACAACGTGTGTCCAAATGTGACCGCTGTTGGTTTAGTAGGAGATGATGATGGTCCTACTATGGCTGTTGATTTAGACAACAACGATTTGCTTTGCGCTATATATCTTCATGATAATATAGATTCAAATACCTCAAGTATTAAAAAACTAGTTTCAGGCTTATTTTTAAATTTTAGTAAAACAAATATAATAACAGGTGTAAACTTATTAGATAACCTATTGTTTTTTACAGACAATTTAAATCAACCTAGAAGAATAAACATAGACACGGCTTTAGCCAATAATGCCTTTTATGACTCTGAGGAAAAAATAAGTGTTGCTAAGTTTGCTCCGTTTATGCCACCTCTTTTGCTAGAACACGAAACAACAACTTACAATCAACCTATAGCTTCGAGTATTTTTGATCAAGGTGGAGTTACTGAAGCTCTGTATGAGCAAGACTTGTATCAAACTAATTTTTACGATGCAGCTACTAGTGGTAATTTAATTGGTAGTTACTTTTTTTATAGAAGTCCGCTTACTACAACAGCATTTTCAACTATTTTATTTGATGAAACTACTAATTTTATATATTTAAACTCAAGTCTAAGTGAAGTATTAGTTGGTTACAATGAAGTTTTTGTTAACACTGTAAGTAATTTTACTACAGATACTTTTTTTAAAATACAACTAAATAGTGTGACAGGTGAAGTTTTAAATACAATACCAACAGGACCTGCTCTTGGCGAAACTACAGACATAACAGAATTACAACCTCAACTAATTGCTAATCAAGGAGATGATTATACAGTAGTAACTAATCCTTCATTTATTCCTGTAGGCCCTACTTCTTCAATGCAAACATTTAATCAAAATAATTTTCCTGAAGATTACTTAAAAGAAAAGTTTGTAAGATTTTCTTATAGATTTAAGTTCAAAGATGGTGAGTATTCTACAATTGCTCCCTTTACTCAGATATGCTTTATACCCAAAACAACAAGTTATAGCGTAACTGAATCTCAAAAAATATTTAAAACAGGATCTGTTCATTATCAAGATGATAATGGCAATAGTGATGGTATGGTAAACAGCATTACAGGTGTAAATTTAAATATTATACTTCCTTCTAATAATCCAAATAAAGACTTTGAAATATCTAACTTAGAAATACTTTATAAAGAATCAGATAATAATTTAATAAGATCTGTAGAAGAAATAATATTAGAAGATAAAAATATAAACGATAGTATAATTAAATACTTATACAAGTCTACACTTCCTTATAAGACACTTCCTAAAGATCAACTGACAAGAGTTTATGACAATGTTCCTTTAGCTGCTTTAGCTCAAGAAGTTGTTGGCAATAGAGTTGTTTATGGAAACTTTGTTCAAGATAGAACTTTACCATCTAGGAAAGATAAAATAGCAGGATTAGATTTTAGTGTAGGTTTAACTGAAAAATTTGATATTACAAACAGTTTTGGTAATGCAGATTTTAATAATTATTATTTACACAAAGAATATCCATTTCACTCTGTAAAACAACGTAGAACTTACGAAGTAGGAGTTGTTCTTTCAGATAAATTTGGTAGACAATCACCTGTTTTAACTTCTAATACTAGCTCAAGTTCAGTAGACGTAAAAGCTAAACCAAACACTTTTCATAGTAGTTCTTGGTCTTCTACAGAAAACTTTATACATTCTTTTTCTCCAGGTAGTCAAGATTATTGCGGAGATGCTTTAAATATAACTTTTAATAGCACTATTACAAGTCCTTATGCTAAAGGCACAATAATACCTATAAATACATTTGCCTCTTCTACAGATGTTTATGATTTTGATTTATTTAAAGCAAATTTTGGTACAGATTTAATTTTAAGCAACGGATCGCCTGGAAGCGCAGGAGGTATAATGATTAACAATTTGTACTTTTATTCTACAATAAATCAAAATCCTGTTGCAGCTGGACAGCCAAACGTTTCTTTAATAATAGGTAATTTTTTATATAAAAATGCTATTTTAACAGAAGTTCAAACTGGTTATAGCGAGCTTTATATAAACACAAACTCTAGCTCTGTAGCTAATTTTTTAAATATATTAAAAGTAAATTTAAACTCTGAAACAGGTGAGATACTTAGTACAGAAGTTGTGCAACAAAGTGTTTTTACAAATAATATTATATTCTCAGGTCAACCAGTGCAACACGCTTTTGCTGGAGAAGCTTTTGAAGGAACTATACTTGGATCTATATCTATTGTAAGTCCAGAACAAACTTCTGTTATTATTCCAAACTTAGGTGAAGTTTATAAACTAATTATAACAAACTTTAATGAAACTGATTTATTTTCTGTAGGTGAATATTTAAAAGGACAGGAAAAAGATTTTGTAGAAATTGTTGGATTTGATCAAGAATCAGGACAGTTTATTATATATTTAGACGGAGCTCCTAGTTTAAGTTATACAAACTTTTTTAACAATGATTCTAGTCAAATAAATTTTGATAGTTATATTTTCTTTAAATATAAAATATCTCCTTACGGATGGTATTCTTATAGAGTAGTTGTTAAACAAACAGAACAAGAATATCACAACGTATACGTACCCAATGTTGTGACTATAGATATAAATAACGAAGGACATAAATCATATTTTCCTATAATTGGAGATAATATAAATAAAATTACAAGAGATATTGAGTTTTCTAATATTCAAGAAACAGGATTAAGTACTAGTAAATCTCAAATATATCCTAAAGTACTACCCTTAACTTCAGCGACTACAGTTAGCGGCTTGACTAGTGTTTTATCAAGATCTATACAAAGCGACAAAGATTTAATTAACGTTATTAGTGTTGGTACTGCAAAAGAGCAAGATTTAAAAGATGAAGAATCTAATGTTTTATCTTTTATATACGAAACAAATAAAAATCCTTTAATAGCTCAAATACCATATGGTAATAGCTCTATAAACATAGGCCAAGATATTACTTCTTTATTTAAAGGTAACGAATATGATTTTGCTTCAAACGCAGCTGGTATTAGTGGCAACACTAGATTAAAATTACCAGGCACTAATATTGCTGTTTTTACTTCAGGTAGTCCTGTTGTTACTATTGGTGATTTTTTGTCTGGAAAAAATACCAATTTAGTTAAAATAGAAGCTATAACTGGAGACGGTACTGAAAGTTTAATTACATGCGATGGAGAAATAAGCGATATATATTTTGATACTGCCGCTACAACTGGAAATAAAATATATAGTTACAAGTATGGTTTGCAAGATAGAATATCTGTTTTTGAAACAAAGCCATTTGAGTCTAAATTAGATATATATTATGAAACTTCTACAGCCGGATATGTTCACGAGTTAAACGAAGCTGTTTCTGTTGTAACAGACGTAGAAAGTGTTTCTTTTATTAATACAGAAGATTTTAAAGAAAGTACTATTTTTTATGACGAATTTGGAACTTTTCAAAACAACTTTGCGGCTACATTAAATATATTAGATCAAAACGGAAGTACTTTAACTCTTGGAGACGGTCCTGGTCAAATAAATGTTGGCGGTGTAGAAATAACACAAGAGATAGGTACTGGGCCTAACGAATTAAGTAGTTTATTTACAGATTTTATTCAACAATCAAATTCTGGAAACTCTACTAGATTTGTTATTTTTAATGATGAAAACACAGCTACTTTTAAATTAAAACCAAGAGAAGGTTTAGGTAATTTTACATATGATCCATTGTTAGAGCCTACTAAATACATATTTACACTTAGAATTACAGTAAATGGAAATAACTCTAACTTACAAGATGAAGTTTTTATTATTAATAATGTTGAAATAAACTTAATAAATGAAGCTCCTGTTATTTCTAGCCCTACTATAGTATCAGCTCAACAAAACAATGATGATCCTACGTTAACGCCAATACATACAATTATAGCAACAAACGCGTCTGCGAGCGAGCAAAACAATACATCAGGTCTTCAGTTTAGATGTAGAGACTTACAAAGTCAATTTATTGAAAATGAAGCTGGAACATTACAAGGTTTTGAAACTATATTTGATCCTCAAGGCGAAGAAATTGTTGAGTTAAGGATTAACAATACAACAGGTGAAATATTTTTAACAAACGAGTTTACAGAAGAAAGTTTAAATGTAAATTTTGTAATAAGAATTACAGACGGATCAGATTATTTTAGCGATGAAAATTTTCAAGCAGGTGATGATGAGCATGGAGGTTTATTCGTAGATCATGAAATAAATTTAACAGTTAGTGATGGTCTTATTGTTTTAAATGGAATACCAAGCCAAGGAGTGCCAAACGTATCTCAAGAAGAATTACCAGGCGGTATAAATATTTTTCAAAACGAAGGATCAACAAGAGTTGCAGTTGAAGATTTTATGTTTAAACCAGAAGTAGATAATCCTGCTACTGGTATTGCATATGGCTCTTATTGGACAACTACTCCAAATGCTCAACAAGTTGAAAATATGCCAAAAAATCAAATTATACTTGACAGTGCTGAGCCTGCTGGTATTGCTTATGGTCCTGTTGGAATATTTTTATGTAGTCAAACAGCAGCTAAAAGTAATGATAAAATGACAACTAGAATTTGGGCATTAAGAGTTATAAACAATATTCCAAAAGTTGTTACATATTATAATGAAACAAGCGCAACCATAAATAGATCAACAAGAAGTTGGTTTAATCATCACTTGTTAAATGGTTGGGGTCATATATTTTGTCAAACATCACCTACTTTTTTAACAGGTGGTGGTGCAGGTACTTCTTCAGTGCCGTTTTCATCTTCTTTTTGTGATATAGATGGTAGTTTAGCTGTAAATCCTTCTTGTCCATATCACCCTGATTATTCTACTAATAACATTTTTAATAACCCAAGCCAAAACTGGCTTTATTGGACACCAGGAAATATGAGTGGATTTTATGGTCATTATGATCCAGATCTTTTAGCAGATAGTGGTTGGATTTTAAATCAACCTGGTACTCATCCAAGATATGGTTCTGCTAACAATAATAGCTACGAAGGATCATTTCCTTATTATAATAATGAAGGAGAAATTGTTCATACAATATCTAAGCCTGAAGATATGAACGTTAGTATTTCTGGTATAAATTTCCTAGGAACAGTGCCTCCTTTTCACAGAGGTGATCCTTTTTTGTTTAAATGTAAAGATACTGTTGTTTTAAATACAGTAGAATACGAAATACTTTATGTTGTAGAAGCTCCTCATAAAATATCTGGCGGTGTTAACGAACAGCCTTTAGAAATGAAAAAAGTGTTTTTATGTAGAAAACAGTAATAATAAGTAATATATAAATAAAATGCCTTTAAGCTTAAAAATAAAATACTTTAACACCTTTATATTAAGAGAAAAACCTTTTATTACAACAGCTACAACAAGCGCTGCGTCATTTGTCGGCACACCTGCTATTTTAGGCGAAAGTAGTACTATTAACTTAACTTCTTCTAACTCTGATATTGCAGTTGGACAAAAAGTAAGTGGGCCTGGTATATTAGATGATGTTAGTGTTACAAATGTTTCTGGTACTGAGATAACTATTAGTGTAGCCCAAAAAATAGAAAAAGGTGTTGTACTTACTTTTTCTTCAACAACTCCATATCCAAGTTCTGGCACATTTCAAAAAGCTAAAAATGAATGGCATGTAGAAGAATCAAGAATTAAAGGTGAGTTTAACGGTAAAACAGTTGATTTTGGTGCTAAAGCTTATACTGTGGATAAAGAATATAGAAAAAATCATAGAGAAAACGCTATGATATATTCTGGTATATATAACTCAAGAACAAGAGTAAATAATACTAATCAATTTTCTATAGGTGAAAGTATAACAAAAGCAGTTGATAGAGCTTACGGATCTATACAAAAACTTTACGCAGAAGATACTAACTTAATTATATTTCAAGAAAATAAAGTTAATGGGGCTTTAATAGATAAAGACGCTATATTTACAGCTGAAGGCGGTGGTTTATCAACAACAGCGAAAGTTGTAATAGGTCAAATAACACCTTATTTAGGAGAGTTTGGTATCGGTAAAAACCCTGAAAGCTTCGCTGTTTATGGCTTTAGAAAATACTTTGTAGACAAAGATCAAGGAGCTGTTTTAAGGCTGTCTAGAGACGGTTTAACAGAAATATCATCATATGGCATGAGAACTTTTTTTAGAGAAAACCTAAAGAATACTACAAAAGCATATGGCATGTTTGATGTACACTCTAAATCTTATATTCTAAATTTAGAATTAAAAAACAAAATACAACAAAATAAACAAACATTTATATCGCCAACAACTGATGTTGTTAGTGTTGGTACAGATAAAAGATCTAATAGCAAGCAAATAACTATAAAATCATTTAATTCTAAAATACAAAAAAACCAATACATATCTTCTGAAAGTTTAAAAGATACATCAGTAAGAGTTGCAAGTGTTAAAAATAAAGTAATAACTTTAACTAAAAGCGCTAATATTTTAGCAGGAGAAACTTTATCTTTTAGATCTTTTATAGACTTTAATAATAATGTTACTAAGCCTTTAGAGAATTTTACAACAATAGGCTTTGATGATAAAGTAAACGGCTGGACTTCTTTTTATACCTTTAATCCCAAGTTTGGTGGTAGTGTTCAGGGTGGTTTTTACACTTGGAATAAAGGTGATCTGTACAAACATCACTCAAGCGTATTAAAAAATACTTTTTATGATAATTTCCAACCAAGTACTATTACTTTAGTAAGCAATCAAAACCCTTCTTTAGTTAAGCACTATCAAACAATAAACTATGAAGGAACTAACAACTGGAAAGTTATAGAAATGTTTTCACCAGCTGAAGATAATGAAAATTATAATGCGTATCAAATACCTGGTAACATTACAGGAACTTATATTGATCAGAACGGTACTATTAAATACGCTGGTTTTTGCCCGCTAGAAAAAAAGTATTTTGCTCAAATAAAAATAAATGATACAACAACAATAACCGGCATAAGCGGGTTAACAACAACTGGTATAAAAGGATTTTTTGCTGAAACAACGTTAGAACATCAACCAGTTAAAAACGACAAATCAATAGATAGAAGTAAACATGCTGAGCTTTTTTCAGTAGGTTTTAATTATGAACAATCTTTATATTAAAAAACTATGGCAGTACCATTATTAGCATCGGTAGGAGGATCTATATTAAAAGGCGGCATTAGCTCTATACTTAGCGGTAGAGCAGCTAGTGACGCTAGAGATAGAGAAGCTCGTTTAATGAAACAAATTGCTGAATTAGAAAAAAATAGACAGGCTATAATAAATCCATTTGGAAGAGCTGAAAGCATACTTTCAAATCCTTTTGCCAACATGCCTGTAGCTACTAGAGCTGCTGAAATGCAAGCTCAACAAACAGATTTATCTCTTGCTAGCACTTTAGACACATTAAGAGCAATAGGAGCTGGCAGCGGTGGAGCTACAGCTCTTGCTAACGCTGCATTAAGCGGTAAACAAGGAGTTGCAGCTAGCATACAACAGCAAGAAGTTCAAAATGCTAGACTAAGAGCTCAAGGCGAAGCTCAACTACAAAGACAACTTTTAGCTGCAGACGCTTCGGGTAAACAATTTATGTTTAAAGCTAGAGAAGAAAGAGAAATGGCTAAACTTGACAGATTATCTTCTTTAGCTAGCGCTGCATCTCAACAAGCTGCTACTTATAGGTCTCAACAATTAGAGGGCTTTGGGCAATTAGCAGGCGGAGTTGGTACAGCTGTCGGCGGTATGTTTGGTACTAAAGAAGTTCCTGCAAAAGATGCTGCTGGCAATGTAATTCCTGGTAAGACAGTAACAGTACCTACATTTGGTCTTAAAAGCTTAATTTCAGCTACTTTGCCTGAAGATGATAACGATTAAAAATAAAAAATAATAAATAAAATTTAAAATGCCTGGACATACTACAAATAGAAGAACATTATCATCTAGAACAACAGCAGGAAGCTATAGAGCTCCTGTACAAGGTATAGTAGACTATGGTGCTTTTGAAAAAGGTTTTGATAACGCTTTTGACATAGAGGCTTTTGACAGAGAAGTGCCTGAGTGGGTAAAATTAGATCAAGAAATAGGAGTATCTAAGTTTGATAGTGGAACAGGTACGCCTGCTACTGAAAACTTTGAAGGTCAAACTGAAAATTTGCATCCTGATGTTGTAGAGCAACCAATGGTTAATACTTATGTTAAAGACAAAAGAGCAAATAAGTATTTAAAAGGTAACGAGGAAGATGAAAAAAGAGCTTTGCAAGATTTAGATTCTTTAAATGATTATTTAACTAAAAAAGGAACTGTTTATACAGCTATTGGTAATTCTGATACATATGATCTTGAATTAAGTAAAAATGCGCCTGTGCTTGACGAAAATGGTGAAGCTATTATATATAAGGGTAAAAACGGTAAAGATGTTAAATTGACTTGGGGTATGATGAACTCTGTACATGGAAAACCTGATGCAAAATACAATAGGCGTATAGAACAAAGAAGTATTAGCAAGGGAGGAGTAGATCTTCAGCCTGTTACAGGTGAAGTTATAACTCTAGGTGAAGGCGAAAACGCGAAAGAGTATTTTATAAATTATTCTGCAATAAATGATGAATATATTAATGAGCACTTTAAAATAAAGTATAATCACGCAAGTAGTTTAGCGGAAGCAAATGAAAAAATTAAAAATCCTAGCGCAAATCAAAAAACAAAATCTACAACAGACGTAGAGTTGCTACCTGGAGATGAAGGATATAAACCTGGATTTAATCAAACTAGGCAAGAAGTTACTGAAACTATATCACCTGATTATTACAATACTCAAAACCAACTAGCTGCAGAAAGTGCTGCAAAAACTTTTAATTTTGACACAGGTGTAAAAGGTATTGGTTATTCTTCCGCTATTAATCAGTTGTTTAACACGGATTTTACGTTTTCACAAGATGTAATTGATAAAATTAAACAACAAATGCCTAGTGATAAGGAGTTAGAAAGATTTAATAATTTTATAAAACAAGATGGTAACACTCTTACTGCAAAAAGACTTAAAACTTATTTAAAAAATAATCAATCATCTAGCCCAGTACTAAAAGGTGCAAACTTATTAGATCTTTATGAAGACGAAGGTGGAAAAATAGGTATTAAAGATGTAACTAAAAAAATAAAAGTTATTGCTTTGCAAGACTGGTATGCAGAGTCTGTGAAATACACTAATGCTCCTGAAGCTTATAGAATAGATAAAGACACAAATAGAGCTATAGAAATTCAAACATTTATAGACGAAAAACAAACACTTAGAAAAAAACAACTAGAAGGAAATAAAGGTGGTTTTAATTTAACTTTTGCCAATGGACAAAAAGCAAATCAAAGTTTGTTAGAAAAAGTTCAGAATTTATTAAAAAGAACTGATACTACACAAAATCAAACAGAAAGTATTAAAGCTTTTGTAAAAGGTCAAAGTCTTAACGCACCAGGGCTTTCAAGTCCTATTAAAGTTACAGATGATATGTTGACTATAACTTACCCGACTGCAAGAGGTTCTGCTACAAATCAGCAATCCACGGGTGTTGGCCCTACAGATCCTAATTTTATTAATATTGACGATCAACCAGTCGTAACAATAAATATTCCTTTAAGTGAAGAAGATGGTGGAGGTACTAGAGAGTTTACATATGATTTATCTAATACAGAAGATATAGAACTATTTATGAAAGCACTTTACGGTACAACATCAGAAGGAGGTACAGACGATAGTCTTGTATATAAATCTCATATACAATATGTACAAGATCAAAGAATACGAAGCAGAAGAAATAGAACACCTAATGAATTAAATCCTAATTAAAATTAAATTATGTACGAAATAAACGGAAATCAATATAGTTTAGAAGATCTTCAGCAAGCAGCTCAAGAGTTCAACATGGGCTTTGAAGAGTATATGGAAAAAATGCAAGCTAAAGGCTTGACTGAAGTACAAGAACAAACTACTGATGAAAATTTTCAACAAGACGGTGTAGCGGGTGCGGATGCGCCGTCGGAAATGGGTTTAGGCCCAGTAACTGCGGCACCAAAGAGTATGGGCTTAGACTTGGAAACTTCTTTGTTGGATTTGTCAGATCCTGTTGAAGAAATAGAAACATTAACTCCTTTTAAACCTGGAGCACTAGACAAGCAAGAGATAGATTTAGAAAAAGAAAAAAGACAAAATCAAAAAACAAATAGAGCAACTGATGTTTTAGGTGTTAATGTTTGGGGTGATAGAACAGTTGAATCTAACACTAAAACAAACGAAGCTTTAAAGCAGATAGGCTCTGCAAGTAATAAAAGTGTTATTTTTGATTTTACTGAAAATCCTAATTTTAATGTTATGCAGGATTTTTCAAACATTACAGATCAATATATTACTGAATACGATGTAGATGAAAACTCTATTGATAGAGAAAACGATCTTAGAAAACGTTTTAACATGTCAGATATAGGTGATGGTTCTGGCTATGTTGCTATTGATTACGAAGATGGTGAAGATTTAAATAAAAAATACTCTGGACTAGAAACTTATTCAATAAGCGAGCTAAGAAGAATAAGAGAGCAAAAAATTTCTAATCAAGCTAAAGCAACACATAACTTAAACGTTGAAGGAGTATTAGATGCTGGTAAAGTTTTTTTAAGCGAAAATGAATTAGAGCTAGCAAATATAAATGATAAATTAAGAAATCCAGGTTCTTTAAGCAACGAGACTTTAGATGATTTAAAGAAAAAAGCAGTTGAATTATCAAACACAATAGAAGCTGGCGATAATTTATTAGATTATGAAACCGGTAATTTAGTTTCTTATGATAAAATGTCTGATAAATCTAAAGTTATTTATGAAAAAGCTAAAGATGTTGCTGAAAGCACAGAGCAAGAATCTATTGAAAAGCAACTGGTAAATGCTTACGCTAGAGTTGTTGGGTTGTCTGGTGATGTAAGTTCTATAGGTGAAAGTGGTATAAAATATAGAATGAGTTTACTCGAGAGAGGCGTTGAAGGTCTTTATGATTTAGTTATTCCTGAAAGCCGTTACGGCACAACTCTTTCTAGCGACATAGAAAACATTGGAGAAACAGTTAAAACAGGTAAAATACCTTCAGCAATAACAAAGCTACCAGGTAATCATCCTATAGCTACAGCTTACAACGCTGCTTTAGAAGATTATTTAATATTAAATAGAGCTTTACAGCTAAATAAAGATCCTTTAACAACTGAAGATTCTGCAGGAGAGGCTTTTATACAAGGAGTTGCTGATGCTTTTGGTGGAACTTCAGGTCAAGCTGTTACTAGAAACAGAGTTGCAATTAATAGATCTTTTGTTAGTTCAGCAGAACAAGCTGGCTTTAATATGGAGTCAGAAGAAGTATCTGGAGCTTTAGAAGAGACTATTGGAGAAATGGCTTTAGGCGGTTTTCCAGAACTAGCTAAGTTTGTAGGTGAAATTTATTTTACTAGAAAAATTAGTGGTAACATGTTTAACAAAGCTGGTAAGTTTGTAAAAGGAGCAATAAAAGGCTCTAAAATAGCAAAAAAAAGTAGATTAGCAGCTAGTAGTTTAAGAGTAGGTGTTAGTGCTTTAGAAGAAGTTGCTGTTTTTAAAGCAAGTACAGAACTCTTTGAAGGTGTAACTACGGCTCAAGGTAGCGCGAGAGGTTTTGATCCTAAATTTGCTGCTTCTTTAGGAGCAGGTGGAGAATTTGTTAAAATACTATCACAATCAAGTAGAGTAGGTAAGTTTATTAGTCCTTTTATGCAGCATATTAGTAAGTCTAAATTTGTTACTAATCAGTTAAACAGAGGCGTTGGAGCTGTTTCGGGCGCTAGTACTTTTGAGTTTGCTAAGTTTATGACAATGGAAGCTCGTGGTACAGCTCAAAGAGAATTTGATGCTGGACTAATAACAAGAGAAGAGTTTTTACAAAGACAACAAGAAGAATATGTTTTTAAACCTAAAGAGTTTATAGCAGAATTTTATAAGATGAGACTTTTAGGTGCAGCTCAACAGCGTAATCCATTTGCTACAAGTGGTATTGTAAGAGACATGCAAAATGATATTCTTCGTATGCAAAATAGACTAGTAGGATCTAGAAAAGCTGCAGAATATTTTTACGGTAAAGACAGTAAAAAATATAAGATTTATGAAAATACTGAATCTAAAGAGTTTGAAGGCGTATTAGATGATCTTTTTGAGCAAGCAAAGAAAAAACAAAAAGAAATATTAGATAATCCTGACACTGACAGAGAGCTTAAAAATCAACAGTTAAAAGAGCTAAATGATAATTACGAGATATTATCTACTCAAGCTGAAATAAGAATAGCTCAAGCTGAAATAAGAGCTAATAGAGCATCGACAAATAGATACGGTGACAAAAAATTTGCTACAGACGCTGAAATATACGTATTGTCTAGAAAAATAAAAAACGGATCTCAATTAACTGCTGCAGAGTCTGCTAAGCTAGCTAATGTTCCAGAAGGTAGAATGCTTTTAGATTTAGGTATAAAAACTGGGACAGATGAATATAGATCTATAAAAGGTGTTTTAGACAGAAACATAGCAATTAATAATGTTTTAAATTCTGTTGAATATAAGTCTTATAATGAAGCTGATGCTCAGGCTGCTTACAACTTTGTAAATAAAAAAGCTAATTTGTACTTTGAAATACAAAGACAAGAAAGTTTAGCTGTGCCTAGTAAAGATATAGCTGCATTAAAAAAAGAATACTTAGATTATCAAGAAGGTGGTGAGTTGTATAATAATCTGCAAAAGTCTTTAAATAGCACCGTTAAAACTCTTTACGAACAAGGTTTTGTTGAAGCTAAAGAAAGAGCTAAGCAGCTGGGTCAAGAATTACCTTTAAGCATTGAGACTCCGCAAGAGTTTCAAAAAGTATATAATGAAACTTTTCCAAATGTACCTCAAGATGTTACTAATAAGGTAGGATTTTTTGATCAAGCTAAGAATAGAAGAGTTGTAAACAAACAAAAAGCTTTAGAACAAAAAAGTATTGGAGACTTTATGCACGAAGATATGCACTTTGTTTTAAAAGGCTCTTTAAAAGATGCTAACAATAGAGTTACTCAAAGAGGTATAGAAGTAATTGACGGTATAATAGATGAACTAACACCTTCTCAAAGAAGATTATTCGATCAAGAGTTAAATGATAAATATGATACTTCCCAGCCAAAAGAATTTTGGTATGAAGAAAACTTAACTGTATTGAGTCAGCTTATAAAGCAGAAAAAAATAGAGTTTAGTGATAAGCTAGGTAATGGGCTTTCTAGACTTATACCTGCGCTTAGAAAATCTGGTTTTGAAAACTTAGAAGTAGACGCTAGCACGGGTAGAGATATGTTTGAAATGTTAAGAGGTTTTTCTGAAGGTGAAGCAAAAGTAATGCCAGCTGTTATTAAATTTATAGAAGATAATGCTGAAAAATCATTTACAGAAGTAGCTAGCAAAGAATCAGTAGAGTTTTCAAATGCTAGAAAAGAAACAGTAAATAGCCTTGGTGATCAACTATCTAGGCTTAAAGAGCAAAAAGCTAGCAGCACAAAAAACTTTGAAGATCGTATTAAAGAAATGGAAGCTCAAGGTAAAACTGAAGTAGCTAATAGGATGAGGGAAGCACTACAGTCTGGTGATTTTGGTGTTTCAAGAGAGCGTGAAGGTAAAATAATATCTGATATAGTAAATCAATACAATAAGACTATAGGAGATGTTGTTCTTAATTTAAGAAAGAAAAATCCTGAAATATTTAATACACCTACATATAGAAGAAAAGAGTTTTTAAATGAAGCAGGAACAGACTTAAACATGTCTAAAGTTATAGAGGCTATTACTGAGCAAACTAGGCCAGAGCTACTAAAGCACGTTTCTAGCTTTAATAAAGAGTTTATAGAATTAAGGAATGAGTTTAGATCTTCTTTGTCAAAAAGAGGACTAAGTGAATCTGAGATACAAAGTAGATTATTAGAAAAAGATAAAGAAGGTTATAAAAACAAAAAAGGAAAATTAGTTTTAGAAAACAATGATCTTGATGCTTGGGTAAATTCTTATTTAGTTAGAAAAATAGGTACTGCTACTGCTAAAAAAGACTTTAGAAAAGAAAAGTTTGAAGATACTATTGAAAGAGAAGATGGTACTGCTAGAGACTTTGAAGTTTCAGACAATATAGAAGATGCTATTGATTTAGGTTTTGAAAGATCTACTTTTGAAAAACCTACGTCTGTTATAGCACAAGAACTTACAATAGGTGGTAAGAAGTTTGTTGATCCAAAGCTTGAAGATTTTATAGAAACAAACACTATTGAAATATTTGAAGGCGAAAGGCCAGATGTTTTTGAAAGAGATTTTAAATTATTTTTTAAACAAGTCAGTCAAAAAAAGGCTTTTAAAACAGTAAAAAATAAACTACAGGATTTAAATAGTTTTTTAGAAGAAAATCATCAAACCTTGTTTGGTAGTAAAAATTTACCTATAGGTGTTTTAGTTCAAATAGAAAGAGAACTACCTGCTGAAAGTAAAATATTTACTAGAGCAAAAGAAGTTTTAACTACTCAAAAACAAATAAACGACGCTATAAATAGAGGCGAAGAGTTTTATGTTGAAAACGAAAAACAAGGGCCTACAATATACGAAAGATTAAAACCTACACCAGAGCAGGTTAGAGAGTTTTTTAATCCTCCAGCCATGAAGCCATCTAAAAAAGATCCTACTAAGATGGTTAGAAGCAGCTTAAAAGGTACTAGAAAAGATGCTTTTGTTAATGCAATAACTTTTACATTAGCTAAAGAAAAGTCTCCTAGCGTTATGAGAACGCTTGATATGAATAATCAACAAATAGCTAAAGCAGCTCAAAAGCTTATTGTAGATCCTAATATTGATTTTTCTGAAAGCGGAAAAGAACTTAAACAAGTTTTTAAAGAAAACGATGCCATACTTAAACAGCTACGTAATAAAAAAGAATCAATTGATCCTTTAATGCAAGATTTTGCAGAAGCTGGACTTCAAGCTATTGAAAATGGTATAAAAAACGGGCTTAGCAGTGAAAAAATTGTTCAAAATTTCTATAACGAAACTAAAAACTTATTAATTAATGATAAAAATAAATTAGAATATATACAAATAATTAATAAAAATTTAAGAAAAGGTAAAAGTTATGGAAATATTTTACTTGATTTAGAAAAATTAAGTGTTAGAGAAGTAAGACAATTTGGACTAAAACAAGCTGAAAATGAGCTGCAAGATATATTTTTAGATAGTAAAAGACTAGTAACTAGCGATAAAGAATTAGAGTTATTAGACGTTATTTCAAGAAGAGTATTTAAAGAAGAACTTAAAAACAAGCCTGGTTATTTACAAAACTATAAAAACTTAACTAGCGAACAAAAAGAAATAGTAGACATGTTAAAAGCACCAGTATCACTTTTTCCAACAAGAGTTGCAGGCGCAAAACAAGGGCTTAAAGATTGGATAAAACATAATAAAAGAAACTTTACTACTTTTGCTGCCAATAAAAGAATTAGTGACAGAAATGCTTTTGCAAGAAAAATGTTTGGTGAAATATATACAAATTTGAATGCAAAACAACAAAAACAAGTTAGAAAAAAAGTGCCTGCTTATGATTATGACACTACTAATGAAAGTTTTTTAATAAATACAATAAGAGTCCAAGCAAAAGAAGCTGGTTTTAGTTTAGAAGATTTAAATATAAAATTAGTTACAATACCTCGAGGAAAATTTATAACAATTGACGGTAAAAGAATAGGAGGAAATTTACCAGAAGGATTTATAAAAGAAAACTTAACATTCGATGGTGTTATTAGAGATGCTTTAATTGCAGAGTCAGCGCAAAATAGAGAATATATATTAGAAAGAGTTAATTATTTAAAAAACATAGGCCAAAAAAATGAAGCAAAAGCCTTTTTAAAATTTCAGTTTACAGACACTAATGGTTCCGGAAGAAGTTCAAGTGATATAGGTTTTCAAATGCTGGGCCCTAATGGAAGAATTTTAAAAGGTAGAAATGAAGTTGTTTTAGAGCATAATCCTCCTGTAAAAATGTTAACAGAAAAAGGTTATGATTTTGTAGATGGAAAAATAACTCTTGAAGAGTATGAAGATTATTTAAAAAAATCTAGAAGACACGTCGTTAGTAAAGAATTTGATAATATACTTAAAAAAACAGGTTATAAAGAGACAGGTGAAGCAAGTGAGAGATTTGGAACTCCTGAAGCTATAGAGTATTTTAAAATGATTGGCGAAGAAAGAGTACTTTATCCAGAAGAGTATAGCGTAGATTTTAGTAATGCTAAAGATAATAGACTAAACAAAACTTTTAACGACATAATCGAAAGATCTAGAGGCATTGCTTCTAATCGCGTTGTTTCACAAACAGAAGCTATAATGGAAGGTAAAAGCAAGGGTCGTTTTGATATATTTATAAGACCTCAAGCTGAAGACTTTGTAGGTCTACTTTATAAAACATTAGGCAGAGGCAAGCAAGGCGATGCTGATATGGCGTTTTACAAAAGAAACTTACTAGATCCTTTTGCTAAAGCTATAGCTAATATAAGCGCTGATAGAATATCTTTGTTAAGTGATTATAAAGCAATAGTTAGTAATTTAAAAGTGCCAAGTGAAAAAGGTATAAAAGGTGTGTTTAAAAAATCACCACTAAAAAAGCAAGTTGGTGATACTGGCTTTACAGCAGAACAAGCTGTAAGAGCTTATGTTTGGACTAAGCAAGGTATGGAAATACCAGGGCTTTCTGAAAGTCAACTTAAAAAGTTGTTGACGCATGTTAAAGAAAATAAGCGCTTAATAACTTTCGGTAATCAGCTTATAAGAATAAACAAAGGTGATGGTTATGTTAAGCCTGGTGAAAATTGGTTGAGCGGTACTATAGGTACTGATATACTAGAAGGACTTAATACAACTAAAAGATCTAAGTACTTACAAGAGTGGCAAAAAAATGTTGATGTTATATTTTCACCTGATAATTTAAACAAACTACAAGCGGCTTACGGTAAACCATATGTTGACGCTATGAAAAACATATTACGCCGAATGAAAACTGGTAGAAACAGAGTTGCAACAGGCGACACAATAACGCAAAGGTTTACAGACTTTATAGCTCAAGCTACAGGTTCTATAATGTTTTTAAATAGTAGATCAGCTGTACTGCAGACTATATCGTCACTTAATTTTATAAACTTTGGTGACAATAATATATTTGCAGCAGGTAAAGCTTTTGCTAATCAAAAACAATACTGGAAAGATTTTACAAAGCTTTTTAACTCAGACTTCTTAAAAGATAGAAGAGCTGGACTTAGAATAAACGTTATTGAAAGAGATATTGCTACAGCTGCTGGAAAAGGCGGGATAAGAGGTGTTACAGCTAGATTGTTACAAGCTGGTTTTACACCTACACAAATAGCTGATAGCTTTGCTATTGCCGCTGGTGGATCTACGTTTTATCGTAATAGAATAAAAACTTACGAAAAAGAAACAGACGTTAATGGTAATAAAATATATACCAAAGAGCAAGCAGAGCAAAAAGCTTTTCAAGATTTTAGAGAAAACGCAGAAAATTCTCAGCAGTCTAGTAGACCTGATAAAATTAGCGCAGAACAAGCTAGCGGTTTAGGAAGACATGTGCTTGCTTTTGCTAATACGCCTGCTCAGTATGCAAGAATAATAAAAAAGTCTGCTCTTGACCTTAAAAATGGCCGAGGAGATGCAAAGACTAATATATCTAAGATAGTTTACTATACTTTTGCACAAAACGTAATATTTAATACTTTACAGCAAGCTATATTTGCTACAGCATTTGACGATGATCTTGAAATTACAGAAGATAAAACTATAAACTTAGCTAATGGTATGGCAAATTCTATACTTAGAGGTATGGGTGTATATCCTTCTGTTTTTGCTGCTTTTAAAGATGCTGGTATTAAATTATATACTGAAAGTAAAAAGAAAAGACCAGAGTATGAAAAAGCTGCAATACAATTATTAAATGTCGCACCTCCGCTTGGATCTAAATATAGAAAAGTTGCTGGTGGATTAAAAGGTTTTAGTTATACTACTCCTGAAGCTATTTTAGAAAAAGGCATTACTTTAGATAATCCAGGAATTAGAGGAGCTGCTAGAGTAATAGAAGGTACTACAAACTTACCTACAGAAAGAACCTTGCTGCTAATGGATCAAATACAAGGAGCTATGGATCAAGATCTTGAGTACTGGCAAAGAGCATTTATAGGAGCTGGTTGGCAAGACTGGCAGCTTGGTATTAAAGACGAAGAGCAACAACAAGAATCTTCCGGTGGATTTAGATTAAGAAAATACAAATTAAAAACTTATAAAATAAAATAGTTATGCCAAAAGATGCATGTTATCACAAAGTAAAAAAAAGATACAAAGTGTTCCCATCAGCTTATGCCAGTGGTGCTATAGCTAAGTGCCGTAAGGTCGGTGCTAAAAACTGGGGCAATAAAAGTAAAAAGAAGTAATGGCTGTTAGAAAAACAAAGTCTGGACTAGCTCTTAAACGTTGGTTTAAAGAAAAGTGGAAAGACGAAAAAGGTAATCCTTGTGGATCTGCTAAAAACAAACGCACAAAAGTTTGTAGACCATCAAAGTCTGTAAGTAAAGATTCTCCAAAGACTTGGGCTCAAATGAGTAAAAGCGAAAAATCAAAAGTTGTAAAAGCTAAGAAAAAAGTTGGTATGGGGAAACGTAGA
>Ga0209348_1000280_pt1 | contig 28572 bp, 22 predicted proteins | sample ETNvirenome_2_30_FD_184065 | JGI IMG/M metagenome (GOLD analysis project Ga0209348, IMG submission 184065) | Marine viral communities from the Pacific Ocean - ETNP_2_30 (SPAdes) (version 2) | ecosystem: Environmental > Aquatic > Marine > Oceanic | place: Pacific Ocean | collected 2013-06-22
GGTTCCTTGAAGAAAATGACACGATGAAAAAGGAGCAGTATCGTATGTTGGTCATGTTTGAGAATTGGAAGGACGATGCTGACGCTGTTCAAAAGAAGTTGGATGCATGGGGCGTGGATGCGGACACCATTCGTTCTTGGGGAAGTGATTTGTGATGGCAGAAGAACGTGTTAAGGGCGTGCTCGGTCGTTTGGCCGACCGATTTCGACGACGACGCACACCTGAGCCTCAGATGCCGTTGTACACAACGGGCATCCAAGAGCCAGTTATCGTTCAAGGAATTACGATACCTGCATTGTATTCGGTTGCTTCTGAGAATCTAATCCTTCGTACTGTGCTTTCGACCTTGCAACAAGAGATATTCCGACGTGGGTACTACTGGGACAAGAAGTTTCACAAGAAGTGTATAGAGTGTGACAAGGAATATCAGCACGATGTTGATACGTGCGTCGAATGCGGTGGTGACGTCCGTGACCCTGACCCGAATGAAACAGTATACGGTCGATGGCTCGTCAATCAACGCAATTCGATGGAACAGAACTTCATGGATGTGCTGCGTGAAATAGAATACGACCTCAACATCATGGACGATGCATTCTTGATTCTTGTCAAAGAATACTATGTTGACCCTGAAACCAACGAAGTTGCTTTCTATCGTGTCAAAGAGATTCTACGTGGCGACCCTATCTTCATGCGTATCGTTGCGGACAAGCGAGGTGTACGTGGTGGGCGATACAAGGTGTGCCCATTGCATCGTAACCAAGTTCGTGGCTACAGCGAGACGGACAACAACTGTGAGATATGCAATCACGAGTTAGAAGACGTACATCACGTCAACACGGGCGGTGCAGGCAAGACACAGTATTATCTCAAAGGTGAAGTTATTCACGTCAGTAAGTACTATCCTTCCAAGTTGTATGGGAAGTCACCAGTATCAACGCTTTGGCGTCAGGCTATGACACTTACAGCAATGGACAACTACATGTACACAGCGTACAGCAAACGTCGTGTACCTCGTGGTTTGATTTCTATTACAACAGACAATCTTGAATCGATGAAATCGTTTTGGAAGGGCGTTGATGAGAAACTTGAACGTGACCCACATTACATTCCGAAGGTCGGTATCGAAAGTCAAAGCGGACGAGGTGGTGTGAACTGGGTCAAGTTCATGGACACGCTTGAAGAGATGCAGTACATCGCTGTTCGTGACGAAATGCGAACCCGCATTGCAGCGTTCTATGGCGTATCGAACGTGTTCATGATGGACACAGGTAAATCAGGTGGATTGAACAACGAAGGTTTGCAAATTCTTGTTACCAATCGTGCTGTTGAGTTCGGTCACAAGGTGTACACTGACCATCTCTTCCCACGACTGATGGAAGAAATGGACATCAGCGATTGGAAACTTACGCTCTATCCAAACGAAGAGGAAGACGAGGTTACTCGACTCCGACGAGACGAGATGGAGGTCAACATTGCACAGCGTATGGCACAACTCGGATTCAAGCCTGAACTTATCGAGGAAGGCGGTCGAGATATTCGTTTCATTTACAAACCGATGCAGGAAGGTATGGGCGGTCAACCTCAGATGGGTGGCATGCCGGGTGGCATGCCCGGTGGTCCTCAACCAATAGCACAGCCCGGTGGCCTGCCAAGTCGGAACATGCCACCACAGTTGGCAGGTGCACTGGCAGGACAGGCAAGTGCAGGCTTGAGACAAGCACAAGGGCCTGCTTCACAGCCCGGAGGAGAGGGGATGGGTATGCGTACTCCACGTGGACCTGCCAGTCCACAGAATCGAACAAGCATGGGTTCAGGCGCTCCGTTTTCAAGTGTTCAGCAACGAGGGCCGCAAGGCACACCGCTTAGCCAAGCCATGAACAACATACGAAGAAATTGACGGAACATTCAATACGATGAAGGTTATGGGATGCGTATGGACCTGACGAAGATGGACCCTATGGCTCGTAAAATGCGTTCACATGTTGATGCATTTTTCAAAGCAATCGAAAACAATGATAGTGTGTCGGCAAGTTCGCACATCAGCGAAGTGAGTAAGTATGCTGAGTACTTGTCCGAAGACGTTTCAAAAGCACTACTGAAAGCCGATATGCCACAAACACGAGGTGTCAACGACATCTACGCAGGCGGCGTACCAGTCCGCAAATTCAACACAATCCAAACCGTTCACGAGCCAACGACTCAAGTTTTGCCCGGTACAATCCGAACAGCACGACGTGGCCCTATCATGCAACGTCGAAACAACCGAACTATTTGAGGTGAACAAATGAGTGAAGAAGTCGTAGAAGAGGGAACGGCTCAGAAACTTATGGGTGCTTTGATTACGAAAATGGAAAGCATGGACAACAGTTTGAGCATACTCAAAGCCGAAAACAGTGCACTCAAGCAACTTGTTTCTGACCCTGCTGTGTTGTTGAAGCGCGCAGGTTTTATCCGAAGCGGTTCTAACAGTGCACCAATGGACGTCATGCCTGATTTGTTCCGTGGTGACGCTACCTATGATATTCTCAAAGATGAGTCAGCCAGCGGTATTCCAATCCCTGAGAGCAATCAGGAATTCCACGAAATGGATTGGGCTGACATTCACCGCCTTGCTGACGAAGCAAAAGGTACTGGCAATATAGGAAACAACATCGGAATGGAGTGATAACATGCGACCACGATACGAACCACGAAGTCCAAAAGTCGACATACTGTTGAAAGCAGCAAAAGAACTTGAGAGTCGACTCATTGCAAAGGAGCAAGGTATCTCTTTCCAACAAAAGGAAGGAACAACACTTGGTGATGTTCAGTTCCACGTACAGGTCGGTGGCGAAACTGGTGTCCAAAATCAATACTATTCGACCAACCAACGTCTGATTGACGTTGAAGATGTCACAAACAAGGGTGCTATCTCAGAAAACAGCGACATCCTTGACAAGAACCCACACTACCCGACGGCACTCTCAACGCTCGCAGGGCACTTTGTGGACGGCGGTGGAGAAGCGCAATCGCTCAAGAAAGCGTTGGAAGCACGCATGAACCGCCAATGAATGGCGGTGATTAAGTGACGATTCCGAACCCCAGTGACGGAACACAAGTATTTGACCCTGCACGAGAGGGCGGCCAGTTTAGTTTTGAAGACGAATCGTTACAGGTCATTGACCCTATGACCGAGCGTGTCGGTATGGGTTTGAAAGAAGCACCCAAAACAATCTCAGAGTCGTTCCCCGGCCAACACCCGTACGACGGTCGTATACGGCAGCCTCAGTCAGTCAACCACATGGGTCAGGAGTGGATGCATCAACAAATTCGACCTGCTACACGTGAACACTTGGGTACATCGAGCGAACACTTTGGTGACATGTCGATGCACCACCCTGACGTTGCACCGCTTTGGGAAGAGACTGCGGTTGGTGAAAACAACGTCCCTGCATGGTGTGAACGGCTGGATTCACACATTCGTAACGGTGTGTCAGCAGTACATCGTGACAAAGAACAGGCACATCGTCAACACTTCAATGACTCAGCGTTGTACACTTATGGTATGTATGGTCCTCACGAAACGTATGTACCTCAGCACGGATTGTATGAACGTGCTTACAACAATTGGGCGCTGTCTGACGAGGGCAAGCGTTTTGCTACCGAACTTGATGCGGAGGGTATTCATGGACCTGAGCAAGAGCAGTATCTTCGCCACTATCACATGGAGATAGCGAGGTCGGGTTGGCAATCGAATAATACAGAAGAACAAACAGGTCGACGAAAAGGCTTGGGCGAGATGGATTACTATCTCGGCCTTGAGTGGCTTACACCTGCCGAGCGTGCGATGGTGTACAGGCACATCAAAGAACATGGTTTCCATGACAAAAACAACTACACCATCAGTGACATTCATGTAGGCGACAAGCCTCTTTCGATGGGTCGACTTGTAGCGAACATGCATCAGCGGTATGCACCCGTGTTCAGTCATCATACACGTGACCCTGACGCTACAGGGCAGGCATTTGCTGTCGGTATGATTCCACTCGGTCAAACCTCTCGCGTAAACCCTGATGAATTGTACAAAGATTTGGAAGATTCAGCGCTGGGTCAAAGAATACGTGCGTTCTACGAAAATCACGATGACGAGGTTGAACATTTACCAAGACGTGCCGACAAAGGGTTTCGACAACAAGACAAACCCAAGATGGACATCGAAGGTGTGTATGCATTGGCAGGTATTAAGGCAGGCTTGGACGGTAAACTTGAGTTTCACAGAAAAGGTGAGTCACCGCATTATGAAGAAGGATGGACAGGTGACCATGACTGGACAGTCGAAGAAGTTGAGGAGTTCTTGAAACCGCACCTTCTTGCGCGTGACATGCAAGGTGCTGGGCGTAAGGCAAGAAACGAAATCCAAGCGTACCTCAATCCGTACCTCGCCACCGAAGGCGTAGGTGCACACTCCGATAACTACACGTTTGGCGATATGGAGTCGCTTGCCCATCACTGGAGCGAACCGTTTGAAGGCCGAGGTGGTTTGGGCAAGACACATACGACGAAGTTGGACATGCTTCATCAGATGTTGTCGTTAGAGGGAGAGCGTGACGGTCTACTTGGACGCATGCAGGCAAGAGAAGATTACTTTCAAGACGAATCGCTTGAATCAAAGGGTGGAGAAGTCCTCAACATACACAACAAGGTTAGAGGGCTGATGGCGCCGTTTGGTCTGCCGTTAAGTGAACTGAGTGAGGCACGACGACAGATTGCACGAGGAAGGGAAACCGACACAGTCTCCGTATCTGAAATCGATGCGATGGCGGGTTTACCTGCTGCATTGCATCCTCACAATACGTTCATCGCAGGGACTGGAGCATTAGCAAACGCAAAGGTCAACCAAGGATTACACGGAACCACGCATTCGCCTGAGCATCACAACGAGGTGTATCAGGCATCGTTAAGAGCAGGTCGTACGCAAGGTAAATCTAAACTAAAGGAATTCAGAAACGAGTTGCACGGTGATAAAGACCAGTACAGATTCACACACGGTATGGGTCACGCTTTTGGTTTAGCAACAGAAAATGACAAATTAAAACGAGACGGTGACGTTTCGCATCGAGCGATTCGTTTGATTGGTATGCTTGGCGGACTCAACAACCCAAGAGCACCTTCGGTTGACGGTGTACAGCACCCGAACCAATTTTCGTTTGAAACTGAACTACCAATCAAGCGTGAGGATTACAACGTCCGTCAGCGCACACACGTTGACAATTATGAGGCAAGCAAGGACGAGTTGAACATTTTAAATCAAACACTCAAAGAATTAGAAAGAGGTATGTCAGAAGATGAGCGATTGACTATGGAGCGTTCTTTACAAGATTTAGAAACACGTCCTTTGCGTCAGCATGAAGCAAGATACAAGCAACTTCATTCACAAAGAGAGGCACTCAACAATGTGGTTGAAGAATATGACGAGGCTGAAAATGAATTGAATCAGTTGTTTGAACAGCGTGAGTTTTTTCCTGAGGGGAGCGATGAGCGAGCGCACTTTGACCACCTCATCGAAGAACAACAAGAAGTCCTTGATGAGATTGCCAAGAAGCACTATGGCGAGAACTCAAGGTCAAGTAGAGAACTTGAACACGATAACACACACCACACGCAAGTCAAAGGCCACCACGACGCTATCGTAGAGATGGCTGATAGGATAGGGCAAGAGATGCAGAGACAAATGCCTGAACTGTATGAGTCAGTTCCCCCTGATACCATGGCAGCGTGGAAAATGTACACAGCAAATCAATTCCTTGCTCGACAAGACGCTGAGCATCACAACATCAGCGCACCAGTAGCAGGCCAACAGATACAAGAAGCACGGGCAAGAGGTGCGATTGATAACGCTCATGACGGTATGTCGAGTCAACTGCACGAGAACGGTCATGAGATTGACCCTGACATGTCTGTGAGTGAAGCAGGTGAAATGATATTCGGCGATGCTATGAAACCTTACGAAGAACGCATGGTCAAAAATTTGCTCAAAAAGGTACGTGCTTTAGGGAAACCACTGAGGGTCATGACCATGATGGACATGGTTCAGCAAATGGGAGAAGCCGGTGATAAACATTTCAAGCCCATGTATGATACGGGGGCGGAGGATGTTCTCAATCAATTGACTGGGTTCAAGCGCCACAAAGTCGATTACGACAACGACCCGAATTACGGTGTTCCTGAAAAGCGAAGCGTGCCAAGAACCGGTGGGCGTGGAGGTCACATGTCGCACAAAGACATCACATCGAGTCTTGCTTACCGAGCAGCACAGCGTTTGCATGCTGCTGTGTCGACAGGTGATAGGAAAAGCGAATTAGGCGAACGCTCGATGGAAATAATGACGCCGTCGTCAGACAATCAGGAATCACTCAAAGGCAAATTCAGAAATGAAAGTTTAGGTTATGAAATCAGAAACCTACCTAACGAGTTGAAAAACGAAGCAACGCTTCACGATATGGTTAACCACTTGCACGGACTTGTTGTATCAAGTGCCGACGAGTATGACCCAACGAAAATCATCGACACTGAAAAGAAACCTATGTTGATGCACAAACCGATTGGTCGTGGAGGTCACCCGAAGTCAAAGGCCACCATTATGTCGATGTTTAACTCAGACGGGTTGCGTGGCAACTTTGGGCACATACACGACATACCGTTTGCGATGGATGTCAAAGACGGTCAGATGTCGTTCCGAATGTTGCCCAAGCCAAAGAAGATGCGATTGCTCACGCCGAACATGGAAGCAATCAAGGCGATGATGCCCGAACACCATCATGGTCACTTTGTTTCACCTTCACAGGCAAAGACCGACCCAAGGATAAGAACTGATATAGCAAGGTCCCCCGTCGCAACACGCGCTAATCAAGTAGGAGAACCGTTTATGGACACGCCGGAAGCGATACATCACAAGATGGACGGACCTGCATTGCTGGCTTCGCTGACCAACCCTGATTATATCCGCAAGGATATGCCTGAGGGCTTGCCATCACTGCAACCAATGCATCGCATTTTTGATGTCGATGACCTTGAACACCTGCGTGGATTCACAGGCGATTGGGTCGTTAGTGACTATCCTGAGGGCGACCGAATGTTCGTCACAAAGAAGGACGACGATGTCAAAAGTAAGGGTTCACTTACAGACGAAGAGAAGAAAGCGTTCAAGCAGGTATCTGACAAGGATTTCTTGGTTGACGTTATACGACGTGAGAGTGGATTGTACATCTTTGAGGTCATCGAGTTCGATGGCAAGGAGGTTCACGACATACCGATTCAAGACCGCATCAAGTTGTTGCGTGGTGCGCTACAAAGCGTCGAGGGTGTCGAAGCCCCAAGCGCATCCGACACGAAGTTGACCGACGATGTCGGACTGGCTGATGCTATCAAGAACATAGAGAGCGACCGCATCTTGTTGCGTGATGCAAAGTCTACGTACATGAAAGGCGAAGCACGCCATCCCAAGTGGGTCATGTATCAGAAAGGCAACGACGTCACACTCATGGTGCTTGAGCGACGAGGCGAGTCACCGTACACGTATCGACTCGGCACAGGTCCAATCATCCATGGCGAGGACTTGGGCGACCGTGCAGTCAAGATTGAGGATGACATTTACATGGACATCGGTGCATCGTTCAATGCTCCTGAGAAGTATGAGGTCGGTGACTTCGTCAAGGTCAACGTCACAAGCGTGACAGAAGGTGAAGCATCTGAAAACCAAAAGGTGTACACCGTTCACGCACCACGTATCGAGGGCGAGGCTGAGGGCGAACCACTGGTCAGCACAGAGAGCCTTGCCATGTTAGCAAAGGCTGACATGGCGCAAAGTCCACTCAACATCTATAGAAGCGACCGTCACATTCGTGTATCGTTTGAAGCAGGCGATGTTCTGTACAAGGCGACCACACGTGGCTCGTACTGGACTGTGCACACACCTGTAGCCGATAACGACTATCTGATTCGTTTATCTGAGAGTCAACGACCGTTTTGGTCACCCGTAGCAGGTGTCATGCTCAAAGGCGACTTTTCTATAGAAGAACGAGAGGACAAGGCTGAGGTTCACGAAAGCAAAGGCGACGGTAAACCACTCATCCCTCCAAGAAAAATCCAAGACACGAACAGGTGGGACAAAGAGAAGAACAAGGTTATGAAGAAGGGTGTCGAACTTCTTGAGAAACTTTTGGCGAAGAGTGGTGTGGGTCAAGTAGGTGCCAGTATGTCAGGACCCAAAGGACTCGGCATAGACTACGGTACACCAATTCAATCACCGACAGGACCGACAAACCCTGACGATGCGAAAACTATGCCTGACTATGATGTGCGTGACATTGAGCGTGACAGGAAAGACGAAGAAGAAGAAACGAAGGACGTCGAGGAAGTTGATAGTAAGTTAGAACTTACAGAAGATAAGGCTGTCTACCATATCTGATTAAATAGAATGACGCCTGTAAGAACTACAATGGTCATGGCATCGCCACTACAATCCGCCCGATTTGAAGGCGGTGGCACCATATCGCTTCTCAAGAGCGACAATGGCCTCGTGATTGCAGGTTATGCGAGCGTCGAAATGGTCGACAAGCAAGGTGACCTCATCACCACAGGTGCACTCAAGGGTGCATTTGACAGTTTCATGAAAGCGGACGGATTCCGCAACGTACAACTCGCACACTCCAACATCCAAGTTGGAGAAGTTATTCCACAGTACACTGACAGCAGTGGTCGACTGTGGAAGTCCGGTGTCGATGACGCTGGACTCTTCGTTGTCATCCAAGTACGTGATGACATCGAAAAGGCTCGTGAAGTAGCCAATGAAATTCGCAAAGGCGCCCTTCGGGGTTTCAGTATTGGTGGACAAGCATTCAAGAGAATGCGAAAAGCCGATTCGGAGCACGGTGATTACACCGAGATTTCCAAACTGGAACTTCACGAGGTAACGATTTGTGAAAAAGGTATAAACCCGGAGGCGACATTCCGTATATTGAAGGAGGACATAACAATGACCGAAAACACAGATATGAACACAATGAGCGAATTGTCGTCCGTCTTGGACCGCATCAACACCCGCCTCGACGTAATGGAGAAAGGTGATATGCCCGAAGGCTTGAAACAGCACATGAAGGATAAGAAAGACGACAAGGATGAAGACAAAGGCAAAGAAATGGCTGATGAAGGCAAAGACGAAAAGATGTACGGTTCCGAACACAAAGGAATGCATGATTCTGAAAACAAAGGAATGCATGGCGACATGGAAAAATCTGAGTACTCTGATGTCATTACCCAAGATTACTTGCACTGGATGGAAAACACCTTGAAGTCGGGTGGCGTTGATATTAACAGCGCTCGTGCACACTTTGATGCACTTGAGAAGGCACAACTTGGTGGCTTCGACAACCCATCTTCTGTTGACGGTGCCGATTACTTCGGCGGCCAAGTACGTGGCCGAGCACAAGAAGGCGGCAACCCATCTACAGGCGCAATTGGCAAACTCAACAGCGGCTCCAAAGCCGATGTTGCAAAGGGCTATTTGTCTCCTGAGGACCTTTCCCCTGCACAACTTGAAGAAGCATATGCTGCTTACAAGGCTGCTTCCATTGAGAAGCAACTCAAGGGAACTCTCAGCGATGTCTTCGCTGACCGACTCGCCAAGGAACAGCGCAGTGAGGCTGAAAGCCGACAAGCACAAGCATTCGATGCTCGTGCTCCACTCGCATCAATCGAAAAGGCAGTCGCTGCTCTAAGCGACCGAATCGATAACCTTGCATCAGGTGCAACCGGAACGACTATCCAAAAGTCCGCACCTGTTTCTAACGTTGAAATTCCATCCACTGTAGACATGGCAAACATGTCTTGGGATGAAGTACACAGCCTCGCAGGAAGTGTATTCCACAACTGAATGGAGTGATTAAGAATGGCAAGAAACTATCTAAGAACAGTAACCGACATGGAACGCTACTACTACGGTGCAGGCTCAAACATGGGCTTTCACTACTCAGGTAGCGAACTTTTGAAAGCAGACGCACCACTATTGTCCACAACTGCTGGTACCTACCAAGCAATCTATGGACGAAAGGTTTGGAGCCAGTTGAACCAAGAGTTCAACGCATTCTCCATCCTTCCTAAGAAACCTTGGGACCGAAGTGGATGGCGTGTCGTAACCGCACGACCTGACACCACCAAAGGTGGAGGTATTGCGGAGAACGGTACACTACCGGACACCACAAAACCAACTTTCCAAAACATCGCTGCAAAGCCTAAGACCATTGCACACACCTTCGACATGAGTGAAGTTGCAATCTTCCTCAACGACAAGGATGACGGTCTCGGCGACATTCGCAGTGTTCTCAAGGAAGAAATGGGTAAGCACCACGCTGAGGAAATCAACAAGATGCTTCTCCAAGACGTGACTACACCTGCTGGCAACGACTACGAGTCTCTCGACCGTGTCACCTCAGGTTCAATCACTGCAAGCGGAGATGCTGCTGACACCATGGACTTTGGTGGAGCCGGAAACGATTACGGAACAGCCGGTGATGAAGACATTTACAGCATCGACCGAAGCGGCAACTCTTGGTCCGAAGCCGAGGTCAACACCTCTGGTGCAAAGGGAACCAACCGTGTTCTCTCGCTTGACCACCTCGACGACATCTTCCAAAAAATTTGGGTGCGTGGTGGAAACCCCAAGGTCATCCTCACTGGATATGATACACTTATGCGCCTTCAACAACTTCTCCAGTCGCAACAGCGATTTATGGAAGAGAAGCGTGTCACCCCTACCTTCAACGGTGTAAAGGGTGTGCCCGGTGTTGAAGCAGGTTTCATCGTTGCTACTTACAACGGTGTCCCAATCATTCCATCCAAGGACGTACAACCTGACGGCATCAGCCGTATGTACTTCTTGGACACTGACTACATACACTTTAGTGTCGCAAAACCAACTCAATACTTTGAGTCAGGTATCGAAACTGGAGACCCATTCGCCATCAACCGCCTCGGTCAAGAAGGACTTTACCGAACTATGGGTGAATTGTGGACTACTTTCTTTGGAGGTCATGGTTCAATCCGAGACTTGTCTTGAGGTTGATGGAGATAACACACACAGGAGATGATGAAAAATGGCAGTAACATTTAGCAGAACAGCAGGCGCAGGCGGCGTAATGGCCGTCGATTTTGAAATTGACCTTTATGCAGGTGCTCTCGTTGATGGCACAGATTGGCTAAAAGGCGCAGCAGGTGGCACTTACCCCGGTAGTTTGACTGGGTTCCAAGCCACGAATGACGATACGGCTAACACAGCAGGGCGAGGACTCAAACTCGTCATGGGTGTGTTTACTCTCGTGCAAACTGGCAACGTCTTCACCGTTGGTGGAGATGCTGACAAGATTCACGGAATGGTCGTTGGTGGCTCAGGAGTTGCAGGTAAATCGCTAACATGCACCACTGATTTTAGCGGTGCTGGAAGCGCTACTGCAACAATGCTCGCAGAAGGCACACTTGATAACCGAACGCTGTTTATGGCAATCGTATCGTGAGGTGCTTAACAGTGCCTACGATAACGTCACTCGGTCCTTACTATGAACGTAGGGTACCCGGTATGAAGCGAATCTACGCTGTTCGTGGAACTCCAATGGAAGTTACACAAGAATGGCTCGACGCTAACCGTGGTAGTCTTGCGAACAAGTGGTGGAGAATCGACGGAGACGCAGGTATCACAATCGATGCAGGCAACGATGGACTTCCCGACTCAGGTTGGACCAAGAAGGACATCACTGCATGGCTTGAGGGGCGTGGTGAAAGCGTTGGTGGATATGCGACCAAGTCCAAACTACTGGGCATGGTTGACCTAATCCTCAACCCTCCCGCCCCTGAGCCAGTCGTCGAAGAACCCGTCGTCGAAGAACCAGTGACAGAAGAAACAAAAACAACAGGAGATGAACAATAATGGCAGTAACAATTGACCCACGACCAACATACTTTGGAGACCGCATGGTAGTCACAGGCTCATACGCAGCAGGTGACACCAGCATTGACTTGAGCAGTTTACTTGTAAGCATTGACATGGCAACAGTAACACCTACAGGTGCTACAACAGCCATTCTTCCCGAAGCAGGCGCAGGTGCAAGTGCAGTCACCCTGAACATCAGCGATGTTTGCACTGTGAGTGGAACCACTATTACAGTGACAGAAGGCGTTCAAGGCGGAGTAGGAACCGTTGGCGGAACATTCATGGCAATCGGTCGTCGCTCGTGAGGTGAACCCTCATGGCGAACTTAGCCGGCTTGAAGTCGAAAGTGGTAGGTCCACTACCACCGGGCGACTTTTCCCGCACACCGACAGCAATCGAAGCACTGATTGACGCAGGCTTTGACGCAGTGACTGACGCTAACTCGGCTGATACCATTGCAGGTCTTGACACCATAACCGTTATGGGTAACGTATACATCATCATCATCTACAAGGCATGAGGATGATTGCATGGATGCAGCGACACTTGGACTTGACGAAATCAAGCGACTTGAGAAGCGTGGCGTACGACTGGCCGAGTCCTACGGGGCAGGTAGCGTCTTCAATCAAGAGAAACCTCTTGAGGGCGTAGTCAGCAAACAACGCATACGCAACCGTAAGGCAGGCGACGTTCTGAACATCGGCTCAGGCACACGGTGCAAATCGTGTGGTATGCTCTACTTCTGTTGGGTTGACAATTGTCGGACATGCGGAACAAAGATGGACTTCAACTTGGGAACAAAGGAGGAGTGACGATGTGGATAGGTATACGCAAGGCTCCTGATGACCCCAACGTGGATGCAATGAAGCAGCAACTAAAGCGTCTTATGCAAGGTAGCAAGGCTACAGACATGAAGGAACGAATCCAACACATGCTAAGCATGGGTATGGGCCAAGAGCAAGCCGAGGATATGGCTCAAAAGTACGAAGAACATCTTGAGAAGCCGATTCAGGCTCGTATGGAAGAGTTACGCGAGCGTAGTCCTCAGATGGATGAAGCCCGACTTCGACGGATAGCCGAACAAGAAATCATGACACCCGGTAGCCCGATGCGCGTAGCATCGCCTGATAAACCAGCCGAAGAATCTGAAAAGATAGGTGAGCGAGAACAACGCCCGTCTCTTGGACGAGGACAGGCCCCTGCCCCACGTGGTGAGTTCCTACAGCCTCTTCGTGAGGGTGATGAGGAACGTCGCAAAAAGACGGTACAACTGGGCACAGAAAGTGGATTTGGTGGTCTTGGTAAAGAAACAATCATACACGACCCAACAGGGCAGCACCCGTTGTTCTACGGAAGTCCACGCAAGTTGCAAGATGCACGGGCAAAGCATCAACAAGCATCACAGATGGCTGAGCGATTGCAACCGCAGGTTGACCGTTTGTACAGTCAAGTTTTACGACTGAGAAGCAACAAAGACGAGGAGGGTAACGAACGTACTCCTACTCCTCAAGAATTAGCACAAGCCGACCAACTCGATGAAGTTCGATTCAAGTTGATGAACGACCTTTATCCTCACACGCAACGTATGAGTGAAGCAAAGGCCGAGATGGAAAAACACGGTCCGCAATCTCACATGAGCCTTGAGAAGTATCTTGGTCGAATGTTGAGTGGAGCATCAGCAGGTGCTCGTGACATGCAATTCGGCGGACAAGGACGAAAGGGTGGAGTCGGACTGGCCGATTTCCAACAGAAAATCTTGGGACAAGATGTTGCTGATGTCGGGCGAGGTTCAGGCGGTCAACAGGAAATGATTGATAGAATGTTTGAACTTCATCAAAACGACCCGCTGAATCTAAGCAGCAACGTGTTGAATCACTTGAAGACTGAGGGTTTGTCCATCGATTTGGAACGTAGCCCAAGCATGGCGAACCTTGACATTGGTGGACAAACGGAGCGTCAAAAGAAACAGATTGAATATCAAATGCGGAGTGCTCAAAAGCGAGACGACTTCCTTGAAGATTTACGTGGTCGTTATATGGCAAACCCAACAGCCGAAAACCTTCAAAAAATCATGGACATCGACCGTGAACGAGAAGAAGTTGCTACGAGAATACGAGCACTAAACGCTCAAAAGGAATCAGGTCACATGTCAGTCATGACGCCTGAGATACTCGCTGAACGTGTGTTCGGTCAAGGTCGAGACATGAGCAAAGACCCTGCAATCGTTCGACCCGGAGAAGGCGAAGATGCTATGGACACACGGATGGAGAACTCTCTGAACAATCTCGTTTCACGACTTGGGCTTGAAGAAGCACCTGCGAACGAAAGTGATGGCGAGCGAGCCATGCGTGAACAGCAAATCGTCGGCGCACGAAAACAATTCAGGGATTTAATTCAACAAGGAATGCCACTCGATGAAGTCAACGAACAAGTTCGACAGACTGTCGAAGAAAGTAAGACTCGATTCGCAGGCGAAGCAGCGCCATACGGAACTCTTTCAGTTCTACAACCCGGACAAGGACTCGACACAGGTAAAGTTCGACAAGACTTCCCACACGCTCCACAAGGCGAAGATTACACACTCGACGATTCAGAGGCGCCTCCTGTTGACCCTGCACCTACACCGAGTTTCATGGACTCACAGAAACAAAGGTTACGAGATAGGCGTCGGTTCGGTAATCCGTTTGGCTCGTTCGGCATGGATGTTCCTGAGAAAGAAGATGACGATGATGTTCAAACAGGATTCCCGATGCACATTGGAGATGTGCTTATGAAGTCGGTTCAGAATCGTCTTTGGTGGCAAGGTCTATGACGGAGAACTATCTGTTGGAGATGAGGGGATGACGCATGCCAGTAGTATTCTCACCCGGTGAAGCGGAAACACGTCCCCTCAACCCCGAAGAAATTGTTTACACGACTGCACAGAAAGTCGCTGACTTGCTTGGTATCGGGCCACAAGAAGCCGTCTTGATGTCAGCGAGTGCGGAAGCAAACGCAGTCTTTGTCACTGGTGCTGATTTTAGAAATGTCGGCTTTTCAGTTGATGACATCATACTCATTTACAGCGATGCCGACCCAATGGGCGTCGAACAAACAATCACTGCAATAACATCAACAACAAGCGGTGTGAAGTTAGCATTTTCGTCAGCAATCAATCCCGGCTTGTATGAAACGACGGACAACGGCTATGTCCAAAACACTGCCTCGTTTACCAACGGCAAGACACGAGGCGTCAAAAAATCTCACGTCGAGCAGCGTATAAAAGAGATACAGGACCGCATCGACAACATCACTCACAACGCTTGGCGACCGACTCTCGTCTCAGCCGAGTACATCAACTTTGACACATACAAGCCGTATCGACGTCGATATTACGTTGACTACGTTGGCAGCACGCCTTTGTTGTATCGCAATGTCCAACAAATGCTCCGCATTGAACTGTGGCAGGGTGACGACTACCGTGAGATATGCAGTGCCGAGGCACGTTTGGAGATTGTTGACGAAGAAGGACTGAGTGGAGATTCAGTATACATTGGCATGACTAATGGTAGCGTAGCAACGCTTAGTGTAGGCACAGGTAGTACCAATTGGCGTGCTGATTTTGATAAAGTAAGCACTGCACAAAATCTTGCTGACCTTATCAATAAAGAAGACAGGGTGTCAAAGGCAACGGTTGAGTTTTCACCTACGTTTACGCTTGAAGGCTCATCGAGCAACATAGGTGTTCATAATGAAATTCTCGCCACCGCCAACTCAGATTATGGTAATGGTAAGTTGAAAATTACAAGCCTACGTCAAGCCAAAGGAGGTGAGAACGTTATGATTGCTTCGACCGATTTGACAAACCTAACCATTTCACAGAACGGCTCACGTTCTACGAAAACAGCAAATGGATATTTTTCAACTGCTTTGACTGGAGTCAACAATTACGTGGAGGTCGCTTCTTATCCGCCTGCCGACACTCAAATGATTGTACAAGGTTTTCTTAGTAGCAGTACAATTATTGTCCTCAAATCAACTGCACCTGACCCAAGCACTATTTTCACAACAGGTCAAGTCGTTTACAATGAAAACAGGCAAGAAGTAGGCACAATCTCCTCGTTTGGCGGAGGGGCAGGGGCTTATCAGATAGTCTTCACCGCTGCGGTCACAAACATCTCGACCACTGAACAGTTGTATGATTTCAAGAAAGTCAATACTGTAAACACAGACGTATCTAATTTTTCGCCAGTTTCAAATCTTGGTTACTTGGCATCTGATTCAAGTCCTATTTACTTGGCTGACGGCACGATTTATGGAACAGTGGTTGCCGCTGCTGACACGGGTTCAGCAACAATAACATTTTCCTCACCAGTGACCAAACTGGCGACCAATACAAAGTTGTACAATCGAAAGGTCATCAAGGTCACAGGTTCAGCGTCACACACGTTTACAGCCGGAGAAACCATACACCAGTCGGACGGAACTCTCTTGGGCACGTACGCATCGACGACCACAACTGCTCACGCTACACTTTTCAGACTGTCTGACACATCGACAGTAGTTCCAGTGTACACGGATTTACTTTATCGTGCAGGCGGAGTAAGAGCCGACACGTCTTCGACAACTATCACGGTTTCTGATGCAAGCAACTTCCCAAACAAAGGGATTTTGATGATTGTCAATGGTGCGAGCACACGTGTGTTCAAGTACACTGGTAAAACAACGGCACCGACACATACTTTCACTGGCGTAGCAGTATTGGGTGGAGGGGCAGCACTCACACAATTTGACACGGTTGGTACGGATATAACACAGTACCATTTCAAATCCGACATCGGTGCGTTCTCAGATGCGGGTGGCGACCAAGCCCGTCTCAAGGACTGGTGGATTGACTACGAAATTGGTATGATTTATTTCAACAACTCATACCCGTTCTTTGAGCACAACGCTGTCAAGGTTTCCTACATCTACGGCGAGCGATACTTGGAGAAGGCTATTGAGGAAGCGGCAACAAAGATGGTGGCCGTCGACCTGCTCATGGCTGACGACCGTTCTGTTCTCATTCCTGAGGGTAGTCAGAACGTACCGCTTGCACAGAAGATTCAGATGTTCAAAGAAGAAGCCAACTCACTCTTGAACAGATACAAAGAAATGGTTCTGTTTGAGTGATGACTATGGTTAAAGAAGCACTTGACATCGTTATTGAAAAGTTGGAGGCTTGGAATAGAGCCAACACAAGCAACATCAAGCCAGTTATCGCTGACATCGCTACGATTGCGCCTGAGCGTGGAAAGAGACAAGACCTACAGCGTTCGGACTTTGTACTCGTCTATGAGACAGCACACAACGAAGAAGTGCCTGACCTTCTATACAACTTCGTCACGACCCGTGTCAACATCACAGTCGATGTACGCACGGCCAAGAGCCGTTCTCACCTGCAACTTCTTGAGAACGAGATTCGTCGCCTCATCCACGTTGCACGCAAGGGCGATGCGACCAACTACGACCGTATGGTGTTCAAGACACGTACGGACCTCAGCGACCGTACCAAGCGCCTTTTCAGGCATACGTTTCAAGTAGAAGTGGTGACACTCGCTGAATCAATAGCATAGGTGATAAGATGGTAAGTCAGGCATACAAAGGAGACGTCTCGGAAGTCCTCATGGGGCACGAGACAGGCATCTTTATCGAGCACAACAAACCATGCGGATTTACAACAACTTATGTTTCAAGCACACCTGATTTCAATACAATCACATTTACAGGCACAGGTAGTGGAAACAGCACCATATTTGAAAACAGTAAGGCTGTCCTCAAAGTCCCAGTTGGTATGCTCATCGGTCAGAAGATTTCGTTCCACAAGACTGGCAGTCCTACAAATTATGATTCTGTTCACGCTGATGGATTTAGTCAAAAGGTGTTTACAATCGTTGACCACACTGTTGAGAGCAACGCTACAAAATTAAAAGTGGTGCCACGATTTACAGCAACCACACTCACAAGTAACACAGGTGATGCAATGCTCATCCATTCGACGGGTATGCCTACGCTTGCAAGCGGCTCGACATTTGCTCACAACGATAGCGCTAAGTTGTCAAGTGAGTTTTCACACATTGACCAGTTCATTGGTCTTGCATCACACATGAAACTGCCTGACACAAAGGTCACAATGCACAGACACCACGTCATAGGACTTGGCCGTCAGGCTGCCATACAACAAACAGGTCGTGTGTTTCATCAAGGTGCTCAGTTAGAAATGCCTCTCAACAATCCTCGATGGCTGTACTACAGTCTTGGGCGTGAAGTTGTCGACGATACCACAATGATTGCTGCTTTTTCAAAGTCAAAGACCGCAGCAGCAGCGGTAACGCCCGGACAGACTTATGTTGATGTAGCGGACTTGACCTTTGGTGGAGACCAAACAGTTGCAATCGGAGATTACATTCTTTTCCATGACGATACGCTTACACCGACTGTACACTACAATGCAGTTGATGGTACAACCAGTCAGTTTTGGCCGTACAATCATGCCAGTAGTGGACTGTCAAATGATTCTGAACACTTTGAACAGACTATCACAAGTGAGATACGCCGTGTAGTAGCGATTGAAGGTACAACACGGTTGTTTTTGGACGACCCGTTACATTTTGAGCATGCTACTTCTGACGGATTGTATCTTTTTAGATTTGCATCAAACAACGCTACTGGTAGCCCACATGTTAATGCCGACGGCACAATTACAAATGCGGTTCGTCGATTACTTTTTTCAGGTGACACACTTCCCTCATTCTGTATTGAACACAGCATTCGCAACCGTGATGTTGGCTCCTACAGTAATGAAAATAGTAACGTGCCCGGTTCAAGCACAGACAGCAAGCAACTGACTCGTGTGTTCCGTGGATGCAAGATTGTTGAGTACGAATTGAATGCAACCGTCGATGCTGAGGTCAAGTACAGATGTATCTTCGATGCGCTTTCATGCTATACAGACACTGGTCGCCTTGAGCCTGCTACAACAAGTCCTGACACAAACCCCGGCGACAGATACCGTGCTCACCGCTTGTTCCAAAACACAGCCACTGACGCAGCGGGTCGAAAGGAAGCAGGCATAGCATCAGGTTCTGAGAAGCCGTTTATGTTTTACAACGGTACAATCACAGCCTTTGGTCAAGACATAGGCTTCATCTCGACGTTTGAGTTACGTGGCAAGACAGGCGTCGAGATATTTCACACCATGGGCGGAACACCTGTAGCCGAATCAGTTGACAGCAACAACCGTTCACTCAAGCAAGTACCGTACGGTGGCACACGCAACGCATCGATTATTCGTGAAGGTCGTGAAGAGTTTGAACTTGAAATGGATGTCATCATCCGTGATTCGCTTCTCTTCCACGAACTTCGCACGCACCGTGAGGTATCAGGCACGGCTGGCTCAACTGACAGCATCATTGAGATGGTATTCACAAAACCTACAACTGGTACAACATCAGGTGCCCTTGCACCACAGATGCGTATCATCTGCGACGACTACGTGATTACAGATGCGCCCATACCCGTACCTGACGACAAAGGGTTACTGCACTCCAAAATTATGATTCATCCGAAGAACATCAAGGTGATTAGCACCGACACCCTTTTCCATTGTTGAGTGATAGCCATGCCAATGAAACATGCAGTAGCACTTCATCCCCGCAACGAAATTGCTATTGTTGTTGAAGAGGAAGAAGAAGTATTCAATCCTGAGGCCGGTAAGGTCTCAGACGCCCCGTTCGGCGAACACGTCGCTCCCAGTGAGCCACGTGAGGCTGAACAAGAAGCCCCCTCAGAAGAGGCTGCTTCAACTGAAACAGTGAGTGAGTTGGATGACAACACCGAAGAGAGTGACAATGATAATTGACGGATGCGAAGTGACAATAGAGGTAGCCAAACCCACGTTCTTTGACGTGCAATCGTTGTCACCTATTTTCCTGAGTAGCGACCCGCAACTTGAGGATTACTGGCAAGAAGCATTCAGTCGATGGGTTACAGCAACACCTTCTATAGATTTCAACCAACTGTCAGCCGAGGATGGCGCTGAGATAGCAAAGATGCTACCAAGTCCATCCGAGGTGGTGAGTTGGCTAAATTTTCAACGAGCGAGGTCGGACGAATAAGGGACTACGTCAATGGACGTAAACCCGATGACTGGCCTCGCATACAACAACAAGCAGCAGAATATCTATTGATGACCCACTACTCGATGACACTGAACAAGGTGAGACAACTTGACCCGCAAGACGCAATTCAACTCCTCACATGGGCTACCGTCATGCAACAGCATGACAACCCTGAGCAACGTGACAGTATTTACTTGGGATATGACATTATCCCGCCTTTGGAGTGAGAACAATGGTTGACGAAAAAATTGACACAGGTACGATGGAATCGATGAAACGATTCTCCGAGTTTAGCGAGAAGTCACGCAACAACATGCGTTCGCTGCGTGAAGAGATTCAAGAGTTCAACAAGGTCATGAACGCTGCTCATTCCACGACTGACGGCCTTCGTGAGTCCCTGCGACAGATGAGCAACGTGCAGCCTGCACAACCAATCACAGAAGCGCTTGAAGCGGAACGAACAACGGCTACGACAAATGCACGAGTTGCGAGTTCTCCTACCCCCGCACAATCTCAGCCAGCCGAGTCTGTTGGGATGAGCCAAAACGTCACCATCAACACGCTTCGTATCGACGTCAGTGGAGTGACTGACCGCAGTGATAAGCGTGCATTGGCACGTGAAATCAGCGAGATGGTTACAAAAGAATTACGAGCAAAGATGGGCGGTCCACTGTCCACGTCAGGATTAAATCGAGGTGTCTGATTTGACACAGCGCGTTCCTATTCGCCTTGTACAAGAGAATGGGGACCGTATCGACCTTGATGTGCAGACAATGGATATTGTTGTACATCGTATCTTCTCAGCATTCCCTATACCGTTTACAGGCGGCTTCAACGCAGGTGTCGACGTCAACCAAGCCAGCGTCGAGATTGAGTTGCAAGGTGTTTTTGTTGATGAGTCGGGTCAGGCTGAGAGTGCAAAAGCGTCGGCTACGATTGAGTTCGGTACAGATACACCTCCGTTTTCTCCTCCTGATTCGGGCAGTGGTCAAGGAGGTGCCCCTGAGACATTTCCACCAACGTCAAACGCTGCATCGAGTGGATTTCGTATTGGTGGCTCAGCGTTCAATCCTTTTGGACAACGACCAGTCATTCCAACAAGTCCGCCTACAACCGAAGATGAGGGACAAACAAATTACTTGGCACGTCTTCACAACGCTTTTTTTGATTTACCTCTTGCTTATCGATTGTCGAAAGGTACGTTTTCTACACCCCCCAACGGCAATTACGTTCGCTTTATCTTTGATACGAAACGCAGCGGCTCAGTCAAGGAGCCGTTTGCCTTTCCAAACATGCAGCGTACGACTGACATCACGCTCGCATCAACGGCGTTGTCATCCAACTCCGACGGTACGCTAAGAGCAAGTGTTTCATCGGGTGACCCACGAACGTGGTTTGAAACACCTGACGACATCGCATCGGGCGCATTCACTATGATTGCAGGCTCGACGACTTATGGCACTGTAAAAGCAGTCACCGCTTCAACAATCGACTTCTTTCCTGCAAGCGGAGTCACTACATCGACGTCAGTAAGTGGCACTGTTGAAATCAAACCACGTGGTACTTTTTTGTTTCCGTATGATAAAACAAAACATCCACCTGTTATTGTTATACCAGTCAAGCATATGTTTGACGAAAGCCCTCCAAACTTTGCTGATGGCTCAACTCGTTCTGTCGGGACTGCAACGGTGCCTGCTGAGGTTTTGGCATACATCGTATCACAAGCGATTTCAAGCACCACGGCTGCAACTGTTGGGGTCATTTCAGATTTTGATTTAGTTGCGGGTAGCGGTCAGTTATCGGATGCGTTCACCACTGAACTCGTAACGGCAGGCAGTGGGTTCGACACCACTGTTAAGATTACACAGAAATTTGCCTTTGATATGGAAAGCAGGGGCGAAATATACGCACGCATACCTGCAAACATTCACCCTGTCATCAACCCTTTCACGGGTGGCAAGACGGGGAATAAAGTTAAGTCCGCAGGCGATAAGGTACAGGACATTCTCGGTATCGTTGCTAACAGTCAGAACTACATTCAGAACAACAATGGAACAGCAATTGGTGAAGCACTCGACCTCGGTACTGACTTTGTCAATTGGATGGAAGACCGACCTAAGGAAGTAACTGGTACAGGCGACTACATTATCGGAATTCAGATACCCTACGATAGCAAAGTCACATTAGGTTTACATGCACTGGACAAAAGTCTTGCTCAACGCAATTTTTTCACAACCTTTGGTGATGCAAAAGCGAACGAAAAGACTGCCGTCGCTAACAAAATACACGCATCCGTTGACTTCAATCCAAGTGCACGCAAGCATCGCACGAACGGAATCAAAGCAGTGGTCACAGATTTTGTTACCATGCACGATGCACAAGAGCGACTGTACAACTTCTCAATGAAGTTGATTGCTGTTGACTCGCTACTATGAGGTGAAAAGATGTCGTTACCAGTTCGTTTGATGTTTGGCGACAATCAATTCACTATACCTGTTCAGGCCGATGAGATTACCATGGCAGTTCACCGCAAGTTGCACGCCTTCCCGATACCATTTGATGGCTCGCAGCGAATAGGTATAGATACAAACATGGCGGCCATGCAAATGAACCTATCATTGATTCTTCAAGACGATACTGGAACATTACCAAACGACGAGGGGCAACCTCTTGTGAACATCTTGAATTTTGCAAAGTATAAGACAGGTGTCAATTCGCTTTCTTTTGCAAACAAGTTACTGTTCATACCAGTGACGATTTTCGGTACAAGCACGGTTTATGGAACGACTGCTGATTATACACAATCTCAAATCAAACTCGTTATGGATGGTACAACGACATCGAATCTTGCAGGTGGCTCAGGTACACCCAGTGTACGTAGCGGGTATACGTTACTTGAGAACGGTCAAATCATCATTGATGTTCCCGTGGGCGGTATAGACTCGGCGCCTGATAACGGAGATTCAGCGGCCACCATTGCTCTCGCTGTAAAGGCAGCCTTAGAATTAACAACTCAGATTACGAACTTGAGCACTGGGGTTGACAATGTAGGAGGCAAGCGTGTTATTGATGCATTTACCGTCACTGTTTCAGGACAGAATTCAGCAGTTCTTTTGGTAGAACAAAAATACGTTGACCCAACACGAGAGTTCTCCTATACCGTTGACAAAGCCCCTGACAAAATTACAGAGACAACAGTGAGTCTTGGTCCGGGTCAAGGCACTGTAACGTTTCCTCAAGTCACATTTGGAGGAGCGCTCCTCACCAATACTGTTACTTTACAACCTAACTTACCTTCGCTGGGTATTTCAGGTAGGACAATGAGTGCAGGCGACAAAGCACAGACGCTGATGGGATTGCTTGCTAACGCCAAAAACTCAAAAGATTTGCTGAGAGGCATTCAAATCCCATACGATTCGTTGATTCAATCAGACGCAGTCACACCCGAAGTTCGTAACTTTTTTACCACGTATGGTCGAAACACATCCCCATTACGCAAGTCATCTGAGGCAAACACCTCACCTGCATCGAAGCCAATGCTATCACCATCTGTATCTTCTAAAGATGGACAGAGCGTACTGGATGAAGCATCTGAATCGGACGGATTCAATTTGGTAGAGTCGCTAATTGGTGCAGGTGATGCAGTATTAGATTTTGCATTCGATGACATTTTGAATTTGGGTTCACTGTATGATGGGTTCAAGGACATCGCTACGGGCGTTGGTGATGCGCTAAGAGGAGAGGCTTCATCTCAATCAAAAGCCAACGGCATATACGTTCTACCTGAAAAGTTTCATTTACGCAAAGAGGCTGGAAAGAATTACTACGTGGCTGACCTTGATTTGATTATGGTTCACAAAGTGGCAGGTGTTTGATTTGGTTGTATCAGCGGATTCCACACATGCTATGCGATTTAATGGTATTTCAGATGCCGTCATCATTCCAATGCAAAAGTTTGCACAAGCGTCAGGTAACTTTCAATCAGGCACACCCGTCAACGATATGGCGATGCCGAACGTCCTTGACTCATTTACGTTTGAGTCTTGGGTTATTCCTGATTCGGGAGGTATTGTATGGGAATACGAACACGTCATGCGACTTGTTGTCGGCGCTCCTTCAAGCAGTGCACCTGCGAGTTTCCAAGTGAAATTGCGAAGCAAAAACACAGGGAACGAAAATACTTTCACACTTAGCAGCGCTACCGCTGTGACCAAGCCTGATGGAACAGTATCACATTATGATGGCGTCACCTATCCACGGGCTGCTTTGGTAGCGCACGATGCTTACGACGCACTCGACGGACTCAAGCCTCACAACGCTGCTGTGCATGATGGACACCGAGAGTTGTTGCAAGTGTCGGTTGTGTTCAACAAACGTCACCTATCTTTGCGAATCAACGGTGACGTTGTTGCCACAAAGATACTGACGTCTGACCATGAACTCGTAATTTATCCCACACAAGTGTTTGTTGGTGGACAGGGCGGTGAGTTCCGGGGAACGATTGAGGCTATTCACTGGGCACGCGGTGCTCACGACAGCAGCGTCGACCCCTATGCCCCAGTATCAACCGACTCAACTCTTGGCCTTTGGCGATTTGAGGAGCCGATTGAACCCATCTCGACCATCCTTACACTACCATCACTCTCAGCATCGACGTCGGCTAATTCGACCATTACAATTGGAACAACAGAAGCCCAGTCACTCATTGATACATTGACAGGCAAGAGTGGCATTACATCAACTGACTTGACTTCGACTGCATATTCGGCAGGTAATTACACCGTGACAAAAAATGCAGCCAACTCAGAAAGCACAATTGCAATTCCACAAGTATCTTTTAACTTACTTATTAACCCACTCGGCTATAACCGCACTACAGGTGTTGCGAATAGAGAAGCCCCCGAACGTGTACGACTAACAAACGTCGATGCGAGTGCTGGTACAATTACAGTCGAAAGCATACACCTTGACTTTGATTCAAACGCCTCTACTGGGCGACGTGGGTTGCTTATGGCACACAGTGCAAGCGATGCAGTGATTGTCATAGGTGATTGCCTCGTCGACAGCGGTACTGCAAACCAAGGTGTAGGTACAGGTACACAATTTTCAAACAGGCAAGGGCAAGTTGTCATTGACGAAAGCAATTTTGAAAACCACGGTATTGTGTTTTCGACACGAATGGCAATCGCTGATGACCCGTACATGAAATACTCAGCGACTACGAACATGGGTACTGCATTTACGGCGGGTCACACGGGCCGACACATACTCAATCATGTCAAAAGCCATCCGTACATTGGCATGCTACCACGCCCAATCGATTCAGAAGTTGAGCAAAACATTGACGGCTCAGCGTCAGTTATGACTGCTACATTTGCTCCACAGTATGCAAACGTACGTGATGCTGCGCCTGCTAACTCAGTAGTCTCATTCTACGATGTTACAGGACCATTTACAGTCGCATCTACGTCATTCACAACAGAAGTCAAGCAAGTTATCGAAAACGGCATGGCAGGTATCACAGACAGTAGCCGTGACCTTTTAGCGTTGGGTGTCGAAGATGTAAGAAACTTCTTACTTCGTTCAGCCACATCGACTTCTCTTACTTCTTTCACTACAGACAACGACGAGCACATCCGTCACATGACACCATCTTCTGAAAGCCGAACTGCCGTGTTGGAAATACCTTCGTTGTTGCAACATGGTCGCCCTGCGCTTGTTCAAATCAAATACAACGCTGTCGACATTACTGGGCGTGGCATCAAACATGCCGCTACTGCACGGTTGACAACGGGTATAGGCAGTGGAGGCACCGTCCTAACATTTACTTCTGTCAAACAGTTCGGCGCAGATACTGGTACAATCACTGCGGACCTCATTAGCATAGGAGGTGTAGTAGCAGGTGCAAGTTCAATTACTGCAACAATTAGCCACTCAGCAAACACACTCACGTTTTCATCAGCCACGACAGGCGCATTTCAATCAGCGGCAGTTACAAACGCAATTGTCAATTCGTATCTCAGCCATGGGGCGCTCCTCGTTGAGAGCACGTACCCTGATGTGGGCGAAGAAGTCACTTCGGGAACACGTATCATCGATTTGATTCACACGGACATAAAAGCAGGCAACGCTGTTGTGCATGCAGCAGGTGGGGTACTGCGTTGTGTGACCACGAGTCAAATGCTTTACAAAGAAGGTGAGTTGAACGGCGATGATGAAGAAGGGCATCAGACTGAGCGTGCCCTTGACTTTACAATGTGTCCCGACAACTATCTTCCGGTTCACAGTTCCGATTCGCCGCAACTAAACCCACGTCGTATACTTTCTCCTCGTGCAAGCAACAGCGCACGTGATTCAGTATTCAATCGAATTATCATCATACCGTCAAGCAATGGCAACGACAAGTTCGATGTCGACTCGGACGGCTATCTTGTACAAGGTAAGCAAGGTGCTGTTCGTAAAAGCACAGGTGTATTTGTCAATAACAACGGCGGTCACGCAGCAGGGACGACCACGATTACTGTCGATGGTGTCAACGCTACCAATTTCTTCGGCGCAGGGACACGTTTGTTTAGCCTTAACGGTGTTCAACTTGGCACGGTAGGCAGTTCAACCAGTACCTCAATTACATTAGCATCAGGTAGCACACAAGCGGTCGTTGACAACGAGGAACTGTTTTATCAACCGATGGGTCGAGCCGTCGGGACAACTGCTCAAAGCAGCGCAGTGCACGAAGTATTTGACATCGTTTCGCACACAACTGACGGTATATACACCGAATTTGTTGTACAGCCTTCTGACCGCAATCGTTTCACACAACTGTCAAAATTGTTCACAAACGAACAAGGGACAAGCGTAAGAGCCAACCAGTTTGAGATTCATTATCTCATGGGACGAGGACGTGCGCTCACAATGTCTGACGGTGACGCAGGTACGTCTATTCTCCGAGCACACGGGCTTGGGGCTGACTTGGCTGCTAACTCAATCAGCGTCAAAGGTGACGGCGCACCTGACTCATTTGTTGTCAAAGAGACTCTACCGGGTTCACCTGTTGTTACAGTGACGCTTGGAGGCGTAGGACAGGGTGCTATCAATACAAAGCCAACATACAGCCCGTCTCCGACGGCTCGACTCGGTTGGTCGACACGTAGGGATTGTTCGACGCGAGTGTCGGCAACAACCAGTACGAAGGTTACAGTTGTGCCTCTTAACAACAAATCGGCAGCACTTGCTTCATGGGGAACATATTGTTTTCCAAAGGTCGGTCGAATATACTTTGGAGTGCCTGTGGAGTCGGGTGATAGTGCGACGAAGTATGCCTCAGCCGAATACACCAGTAAAGACGGAACGCAATTCACGTTCTCTTCGGGAACGGGTCATACTGGCAGTGGTAAGTTTGTACTTACTGATGGGTCTGAAAGCGATTCTCTCAGCGCTTGGCTAACCGCAACTGGCCTGACAGTAGGCTCAATCATCGTGGTCGACGACCAGTTTGATGAAGGTTCAATGTGCAACGACGGTACAACCATCAACGACCGATTGTTTCAAACGCTTGATACAGTACAGCACGACTATCAACTTGGCACGCAATACGCAAGTACGCGTGCAATGGTCGAGATACCTCTCTTCGACGACTTCTTCTTTGAAAACGAAGACGAAGGCATCTTCCCCGGACCTGATAACAGCATGAAGTTACATCTTGACCCGACGTATGCTGCGCCAACATGGGCGCCTAATCCTGTTGGGCGACGTGCACCATCTGTTGCCCCCGAAGACCCAACGGTCAACAGCGCATTTTCTACGTCCATCAAAACAAATACACATCGCCGAGGTACCGTGATTAGCCAGCCATATGACTCGACCAACCGACGCATTTATGTTCAAGATTACAGAGTTTTCCCGATTGCTACGGCTGCACCTGTTACCGTAGCATCGATTGATGGTGCACTCCGTTTCCGTCGGGCGTTTCTACCATCAGGTGAATGGGTGCTGTACGACGTCCGTAACACAAGTGGCTATCTTGAAGTAGCGGGTAGCACGACGGCTGACGACAACTGGGCGTTCAGCAAGAATTTCTTGCAAGAACTGTCAGTCGGTGTTTCAATCATTCCCGCATCAGGCTTCCAAGATATGAATTATCCTTCGATTGCTGACAACCCGTTGGTAGATAGTGCAGGGTTTGAATCTCGGCGACCTTACTATTTTGACCGTGCGAACGTCATGACACAGGGGGGTAACGTAGACTATGGTATGAAACAATATGTCAGTGCCGTCGAGTTCCGTGCAGGTCCTCGTGCAAATCCACACCTCAAGCGCATCAAAAATAAACGTGCTCGTTCCACCAACAATCAGGCGTATCTTTCCAGTACACTGTTTTTGACTGACATAAGCGACTTTCCAAAGAGCAATGCACATGCATCGAATTACAAATACAGAATCGCTTGGTGGAATGGGACAGTGTACAAATTCGCT
>Ga0209348_1000281_pt1 | contig 28480 bp, 34 predicted proteins | sample ETNvirenome_2_30_FD_184065 | JGI IMG/M metagenome (GOLD analysis project Ga0209348, IMG submission 184065) | Marine viral communities from the Pacific Ocean - ETNP_2_30 (SPAdes) (version 2) | ecosystem: Environmental > Aquatic > Marine > Oceanic | place: Pacific Ocean | collected 2013-06-22
GGCACATCTGACTCTGTACCAGCACGACTGTCTGACGGTGAGTTTGTTATCACAGCGAAAGCCGTTCGAGGTGCAGGCGGTGGAGATAGAGATATCGGAGCGGCACGTATGTATGATATGATGGCAGAACTGGAGGCGCAGGGCTAATGTCAACAGCAACCCAAACAGTTACGACCAGGCTGCCTGAGTTTCAGGAACAGTACATCGCTGATCTTCTAGCTTCGGCGCAGAATCTGTTTAAACCAACAGAGGAAGGTGGCATGGGTTTGACTATGCCGTTTGTCCAGAAGCAGCTTGCTGGACTTTCGGAGGGTCAACAAAAAGCCATTTCTTCCGCCTTGTCTGGTGTCGGAGCATATCAGCCGTTTTTAGAGCAGGCGCAAGGTGCGCTTGGAGAAGCTGCTGAGTTTATGTCGCCTGATGCATACAAGCAGTTCATGGATCCATATCTGGATGATGTGGTTCAACGAGCGCAAGCTGATATTGGAAGACAAGGACAGATTCAAGGGCGCAGCGCAGATGCTGCCGCTGTAAATCAGGGTGCCTTTGGTGGATCCAGGTCGGCAGTTCTTCAAGGGGAGATTGGAAGAAACACGTTAGAGCAGCAAGCTAAAACTGGTGAACGTCTTCGCAGTGCAGGTTTCACGCAGGCGAGTCAATTGGCGCAGCAAGCAGCAGGGCAAAAGCTAGCACAGGCTCAAGGCATAGCGGGGCTTGGTCAACTGGGTCAGCAGTTGGGTGCTCAAGACATTAATACGCTACTAGGCATTGGTGGGTTGCAACAGGGTCAGGCACAACAGGCTCTAAATGTTGGACAAGCAAACGCACTAGCGCAGCAGCAGCTTCCATTCCAACAGCTTGGTTTCTTAGGAGACATTTTCCGTGGAGTTCCGGCGTTGCAACAACAAACGTCTCAACAATACATGCCCCCGGCTAGTTTAGCTTCACAGCTTTTTGGTCTCGGTATTGCAGGTCTCGGTGCTTTTGGAGAGTTTGGAAAATGATTGGAAGAGGACCGCTTGATCGTCGGATGTTCGTAAATCCGCAACAGCGCCGCAGTATGGCGCGCATGCCACAAGGGATCTTGGCCTCCGGTCCACGGATCATGAACGCGGCTATGAACCAGTTTGGTGCGGACGGTTCTATCGTGACGATACCCGACATCGGAGGACCGATAATACAAGACGGTATCGTGACGATACCTGAAGTGGTTCTGCCGAACACTTCGGACGCTTTGCCAAATAGTCAGAACACTCCGCAAGGTTCCCCGCCTGTTGTTGGCAATGAAGATAACATCGGCACTCTTGACGACGTTGCCCCAGATAATCAACCCGCACCGATACCGTCCCCGCCGAAGCCCAAGCCGTCCAAAGAAAAGGTACAGGAAATCATCAAGGCTCGGGAAGAATCCAACACCCCGTCGTCGCAACAGACGATGGAAAGCATCATGGACAAGATCGCAAAACTTCGCGGCACCGCCGATGAAAAGAAAACCAAAAAGCAAGCGTTGGATGAAGCAAAACAATTTTTAAAGGATGCGGGTGTAGACAACGTAGATGACATCCGCTCCAGTCGCGACTTCATGCTGATGACCCTTGGTCTAAACATTGCGGCTGGGGGCAGTGATCGTGCTTTAGACAATATCATAGCGGGAAGCAAAGAGACTCTAGGAACTTTCGGTGCCCTGAAAGCCAAGGAGAAAGAAGCAGAACGCTCAATTAATCTTGCTGCCGCAGAAATGGCAAAATCTGAAATTGCCGCTCAACAAGAGCGCGGCTTGAAAGCCAGCGAGTTGGAGATTCAAGCACTGACCAGTCAGCTTGAACAGCAGATCAAAGCAGAGCTTGGCCCGGATGATTTACAGATTGCAAGAGCCTTGATGGAGGATGATGACACTCTGTCACTCTCTGACGCGATTACAATTACCAAGGCGCAGAGGTCTGGGTTCAAAGCGTCGATACTAGATGAGTTGAAGAAACAGTATCCAAACGCCAATCAAGGTCAACTTGCACTCATTGTTGCTAATGCCGGGTATCTCAAGCAAATCGTTGACGAACAAGGCTTGGAAGGCTTGGCAAAAATCCTTGGTGTCACTACCGTTGAGGCGGAATCAATCGCATCACAGGCTGGTGCTGCTGCCGAAATACCGGACCAAGATCCAGGCGGCGCGCAGAATGTAATCGTTATCGAGTAGGAACAGACCCATGCCGATATACGAGTATCAGGGTCAACGATACCAGCTACCCGACGGCCTGACCAACGAACAGGCTAAAGAAAAAATCCTAGAATATATCGCGTCACAACAGGCCGCCGCACCACGAACCACGGAGCAGCCCGAGAGCGAGGGCTTCTTGCAGGAGGTCGGTGAGGGCATCGTAGGTGGCGTTATAGAAATGGGTTCGGGCATCGCCGAAACAGCGGCGCTCTTTCCAGATTATTTCGCAGAAACCGATTACGCTAGGCAGATATCTAGGGCCAAGCAAGATTTGAAGGACTCTCTGGGCATCGATCCCGCAGGACCGGCGGGGCAGATTACAGAAGCCATCGTGCAATTTGCCATCCCCGGTTTGGGGGCAGCAGGCGTAATCGGAAAAGCCGCGAAACTTCGAAATCTTGGAAAAACAACCACTCGGGCTGCTCAAATAGTCGGGGCGGGGGCTGCTGATGCAATTGTTGCCTCTGACGGCACCACCACCGTGGGTGATTTTTTTGGTGGCGGTCCTTCGATGACATCCAAAGACATTGGTTTGTCGGGCAAGGCAGAAGCAGAGCGCCGGATCGGAAACAAACTCAAAGTCGGCCTTGAGGCCGCTGGTGCTACCGCCGCTATCGAACCAGCATTAAAGGCTATGGGGTACAGCGCCAAGGCAGGTGTGTCTGGAGTTCGCGCCCTCGCGGACGTAACAAGGGTCGCACCGGCATTGTCAAAGACGGGCGAGATTCTTTCAAGACCGATCCAAAAGGCCATTGAACAAGATAATCTGTATGGCCGAGTTTGGGATCGATCTCTTGGAGTTTTTCGTTCTAGAGGCATGTTGCCACAAAACGTGTTTGAGAAACGATCTAATCTAACGAGTCGAGTCGAATCTGAGTTGAGTAAGTCAGGTCGTGTCTTGCGAAAACTGCAAACGAAATTGAATAAAATTTTTGATGCAGACAACCCATCGTTTCGTAACATCATGATCAACGGATCATCGACCACGCGCGTCGAAGCGATGAACTTGTTGTATTCATTTATGACACGAGATCCTGATTACATCGCAGCGGCCACGCGTGAGGCTCAACGTCTTGGAATCCGACAGTTTGATCCAGCGTCCACGGACGATCTTGCTCAGTTCTTACCGGACTTTATGAGAGATGCCGCGATTACCATGCGAGGTCAAATCGATCTGGTATCTCAAGAAATTGCAGAATCCCCTTTTGTTACTTCTGGGCTGTTTCCTGACATCAGAGAAATTATTAACGACGAGCTTGGAACATATATGCGTCGTAAATACGCTGCGTTTGAAAATCCAAACTGGTTCAGCACAGAAGAGTTCCAACAAGCATACGAGAACGCTAAACAGTTTTATATAGACAACCCAGATATCGCGGAAAGTCTGTACACGCGCTTTGTCGGACCAATCCCTGACACTGGAATCACGACCGGTATCGGCATCAACCGTCGAACAGATCGAGTTGCTGTAGAGGACTTGCTCGACAACTTTGTGTCTCGATACCAAGCTCCACGGTCTGCAACAGCAATGGATGGGACTAATACAAGAATCGTTCGTGATCGCTTACGCACATCGTTGTTCACTCGTCGCAAGATGACAGATCCTATCCTTCGTTCTGTGTTGGGAGAAATAAAGGATCCACTAGAAACGTATGTGAGCACCATATCTGATTTAGCAGAGTTTCGAGTCGTAGATGATTTTTACAACTATCTTGATCAAAACATTCTTGATCAGGGCGACCTGCTTATAACACCACAAACATACGAGGCGCTTCCTGATGTCCTGCCCAACGGTCTGTTGAAAAGGGATGTATATTCAAAACTAGGCGATGAGCCGCTCCCTCCTGCACCGGGGCAAACTGTTGGTGATTTGAAAGCAGACATTCAATTTGGATCTATTCAAGGTAACTATGCGAAAAGATCTTTGTTCAACGAACTTACCAGAACAACTCAAATTGCTGGGTTAGATCTTGATAATTTTATACTTCGAGCGACTTACGGAAACTTTTTAAAAGCAAAGGGGGCCACACAGTTTGCCAAAACTGTGCTGTCTCCGATCACACAAGTTCGTAACGTCACGTCGGCAGCTTTGTTCGCCGCTGCACAAGGCAATATTGGACGCGGTGCCAAGTTAGGCGAATCCGTCAACATGGTTTTCGACAACATCTACAAAGGCGAAATACCAAAGTTGATGCGGATGCTTGGCATAACTGCCGACGAAGCACGAGCAACTTACTTTCGCAAGTTACAGGAAGTGGGCGTTGTTGGTACGCAGGCCCAAATCCGAGAGATCGACAAGCTGTTGGAAGAGGGCTTGGGTGGGTCACTCAAGAGTTCTATCGATGATTTGGGCGTAGACGTTGGCTCCAACAAGGGCGTGTTCCGCCGCACTCTTGGCCGCTCCAAGCTGGGACAGTTTTTGGATAGTGCGATCATCGAACGTGGAAAAGGACTGACCACGAGGGCACGAGATTACTATCAAGGCGGCGATGATATTTGGAAGGTATACAATTTTGAGTTTGAAAAGAGCAAGCTGGTGTCCGCGCTTGGCAGTGAAGATGCGGCAGAAGCGTACGCTCGATCTGTCGGGTTTGACACGATTGATGAATATGCAGCCGACATCGTAAAAAACGTCGTTCCAAATTATCTTCGTGTCCCTGAAGCGGTGAAGTCCTGGCGCAAGTTACCGTTTGGTAACTTCATAGCGTTTCCAGCAGAAATTATCCGGACAAGTTCAAACACACTGAAATATGCAATACGTGAGTTGCAGTCTGAAAATAGAGCCGTGCGTGACATAGGCATGCGCCGACTGGCTGGTTTTACTTTGACGGCTGGTGTTGCTGGTCCCGCCTTACAGCAGTTGGGTATGTACGCTACCGGGGTAGCTCAAGATCAAATGGAAGCGTTGCAACGTAGAGTGGCTCCGTGGAGTCGAGCGTCTACATTGATTCCAACCAGCGTTGAAGTAAAAAAAGGCCCGGATGGAGAACAAAAGCCGTATGTCACCGGCTACATAGATTACAGTTTCTTCAATCCGTACGATTATTTTAATCGCCCGGCCCGAGCCATCATGGAAGCTGCGGCTAGAAACGAATTACGTGGTCTTGATGGTGAGGGTCTTTTTAGAGATGCAGCGGTTGGTGTAGTCTCCGAAATGTTCAAACCATTCAAAGATCTTTCTATCATCGCGGAAAAGATTTTGGATGTAGAACGTGGTGAAACAAAGACGGGTCAAAAGGTTTACAACAAACCTCAAGGTGAATTTAGGGGTGACGATGGTACAGAGATCGCAGTCAAGTCGTTCTTCCACATCGCCGATGCATTCAACCCAGGAGCCATAGAACAGTTTGTTGGACGAGTTGATGTGCAGCCTGAGACGGGTGAAGTTGGCTACATCCCCAGCCGTATCGTGACGGCCATGACTGCACCGCACGGGCGTGATGCTCGTGGTAATGTTCGTAATGTTGAAGAAGAACTGCTGTCCTTCTTCACCGGTCTGCGAGAGGCAGACATAAAACCAGAAAACGTGGTGAAGTACGGAGCATATCAGTATGGAGATGTGGTTCGTGGGATCAGTGCGGACTTCAACTCAACACTGCGCGTAGAGACTCAAATGGATCCGATGAATGTGATCGAAGCGTATGCGCGCGCAAACGAAAAATTGTTCCGAGAGGAAAACAAAATTTTTGGTCTTGTTAAAGACATGCGGACCTTGGGCATGCCAGATCGAGAGATTCGAAAGGCACTGAAAAAAGCAAACGTAGGCAACGTCAACAGAATTATGCGGGGACTTTTTACACCAAAACAAATCTCCGACAACATAAAGAAAGTGGCGCGGAAAAACGTGCAAGAGTTTGGCGGCACTTTCCCGTTGAAAGAACTCAACGACATTCGCAGAATTTTGAATCGTCGACCTTTGACAGGCGCGATAAATCTTGATGTGTCGGGTATGAAGAAAAGGTTTGATGTCAGTCAGGCGACGATACAGCCTCCAGTTTCGACGCCGACAACCACGGACGTTGCCCCAGCGCCGGCGGCACCCGTGGAAATGGGGGCCGCTCCGATTCTCCCTAGTGCAGCGGCCCCCGCACCTATATCACAAGGACCACTGACCACGGATCTCGGATCATTGGTAAAGGATCCAAGGACCAGACAATTAATTGAAAGACAAAGGGGACTGGGATGAACCTAGAACAACTGCAAAAAGAGCTAGCAGCCGACGAAGGATGCAAGCTGGAAATCTATTTGGACCATTTAGGGTACCCTACCGTTGGAATCGGACACCTTATTCACGAAGATGACGACCTACACGGCTTCGAAGTAGGCTCAGAGGTCTCTCAGGAGCTTGTCGATGAACTATTCCACGACGATGTCCAACGAACTCTACGAGATTGCGAATTTTTGTACAGTGATTTCAATGACTTACCAGAAGAGGCCCAATTGATCATAGCAAACATGTGCTTCCAATTGGGCCGTCCTCGGCTATCTGGCTTCAAAAAAATGAAGGCAGCGGTGGATTCGAGGGACTTCCGCGAGGCCAGCCGTCAGATGTTGGACTCGAAGTGGGCTAATCAGACTCCGAATCGGGCGACTCGTTTGGCTGATCGGATGGCGGCGTTGGGTGATACATAAGATAGAAAATACCACAGTCCATACAGTGCAGGTTTGAGACAATAAAGTAGTCTTCCATGTCCTCTGTGTCATGGTCACCACCCCAGATCACCTGGCCCCCGCATCCGAAACACTTTAGCTCTGTCATTTGGTTTTGTTCTTGCTGCCCTTGGGTCTACCGCGTTTCTTCGGAGCAGCTTTCTTGGGTGCAGCCTTTTTCTTCACTGGTGCTTCGCCCCCGACCCACGCCTCGTTGATTGTTGGTGTGGACGCATCGTCCCCCATCAGCCGTCCGTTTCTATCTCGTGCCCTTTCCGGTGGTTCGCTCAACGATGGAAAGAACAGCTTCATTATAGATTTGATCATTTTTCACTCCTTGTGGTTGTTGATCGAAAATAATCCATATTATCCCACCTCGCCCCAGTTGTTCCCAATCTCCGCATCCACGTCGAAAGGAACAGCTAGACCGTGTACACAAGTTTTCATAATTTCAACTATCTTGTCTGCTTGTTCACGTGAGTTCACACTAAAACACAATTCGTCATGAACGGTGAGCAACGGCAGCAACCCTTCTTTGTAGCACTCAACCATTGCCTTCTTTGTTTGGTCGGCACTTGAACCTTGTATCAAGCGGTTCAGGGCTTTGTATGTAAACGCGCGCCGTATCATACCCCGGCCGCCGTATTCTTTGGCTGCCTCTTCCAACGGCAGTGCTCTGTTAAACTCATAGGACCGTGGCTCCCACATGTTGAAGTGACACTTGCGACCAAGCCATGTCCGAACAACACCATGCTCTGCTGCTGTGTTCGCAGCCAAGTCTGCCATGCCTTTCACAAAGGGCACCTTTATGTGGTACTCCGCCAACAAACGCTTGGCCTCTTCCTCTGATATGTCCAGAGTTGTGCCCAGTTTCTTTCGGCCCATGCCATACATGATGCCCAGGTTTACTGTCTTGGCTTCTTTGCGTGTGACACCCGCCATGTCTGCCACCATCTGATGGAAGTCAGCGTTGCCGTCGTGGTACATCTTCACAATGTCATCGATCAGCGGACTGCGGTTTGGCCCTTTCAATGCCCAACAATAGTGAGCAAGCCACCTGGGTTCCTGTGATGCATAGTCAAAGCTGCCCCACTTCTCGCCCTCTTCTGGCAAGAACAAACCACGGATCATCTTTTTGATTTCGGGATCCCGCGCTGGTTGTTGTTGGAGATTCGGGTGGGACGAAGAAAATCGTCCGGTGACTGTGCCCCCTTCATCTGAACGAAGAGGGTTAAAATCACAATGGATACGACCATTATGCTCATGCTTGAGTATCGTCTCGATAAAGGTTGTGTTGGCCTTGTTGAACTCGCGAAGCCTAACAATCTTTTGAGCCACGGGGTGAACATGATTCGCCAAGAATACTTTTGTAAACGCTGGAGCATTTGTCTTTGCCGTCCTCTTGTATGACAGGCCCAGCTTATCAAACACCTTGGCAATAGACGACGCTGCCCACGGCTCTACCCAGATTCCTGTCTCGTCTTTAACTTCTTTGAGCAGGTTCTGCTCAAGCGTAACCAGCTTTTTCTTTGTTTGCTCTGCCTTATCCACATCTACCCGGACGCCGCGCTCTTTCATGTCAAGCAAGACCGGCAAAAGCGAAGACTCCAGCTTGAAGATGCTTTCTATGTTGTCGCCTTTTATCTCAATACTCAAACGATCCCACAGCTTTAGTGTGATCTCGGCGTCCTTCTCGGCATACCTGCCCACAAATGATGCATGCAACTTCCACATCTCGCTCTTTGGATCGATACCATACATCGCTGCGGCCGAGCGCAGCATAACCTCGCTCTTGCCTTCTTCGAGATACTCACGACACAGCGAGTTCAGATTGTAGAATCTACGATTCTCGTTGAGCAGCGGGGCTGCAATCATCGTGTCGATGATTGGCCCTTGCACATCTATGCCAGCCCAGCGTAGCCAGCCCAGATCGTACAGTGCATTGTGCATGACCTTTTCTATGTGCGGTGTGGCAAGTTGTTTCTTCAGCCAGTTGAAGACGGTCTTCTCTGGCATGTTGCCGCCGCCCTCGTGACGTATCGGAAAGTATCCAACAAAATCCCCGGCCGCCACAGCGATGCCGATGACATACCCATCATCTCTGCACCATCCCGGCCCGAGTGTCGTAAGATTCGGATCCCGAGTCTCAAGATCAATTGCCATGCGATTAACGGAGGTCAAGTCCGGCAGACTCGACGGGGGCATCCATTCTTCTTCGAAGTCTAACAGATCAGTCCGCATCTTTTATTTCTCCCCCCAAAGCAGCATACCCTATGATGTCTACCCAAGTGTCGTTCTGATCCACATCTTGTGTCAAACGCGCCAGTTTCAAACCAATCATCATCATCGTAACCTCTTCGGGGGTTATCTTGTTCAGCAACTTTTTTTGCAGCAGCACGTTCCAGATCGTTGCTATGCGCTCGTGATTAACTAAAGCCGAGCCATACTGCTCGGACCTCGGCCCATTGATCAGTGTCTTTGCTTCTTCGAGGAACTCATCACGTGTCATAGTTCAAACCTGTAGTTAGAATAAGACTGCACAATGTGCAGCGTCTTTCGTGCTCTTGTCATGCCCACATAAAAGGTGCGAATCTCTTCGTCCTCGCTAGAGAACTTTTGCACCTTCGGACTCGTCTCTGTAAACAAAACTACGTTGTCTGCTTCGCCACCCTTGGCCCGATGAATAGTAGACACCTCGATGCGAGGCTTGCTGACATTGAGTATCGACTCACCCATGCGCCTGACAGACGTTATGTATGCATAGTCGATGTCTCGTATGCGTATGACATCGTACCACGGATCATCTTTGCCAGCCGCCATGCCACAGAAGACGTTAAGGTAATTCAGATCATACAACCCATGAGAATCTAATCCCGATATCTTGCGGCGGCATGCCTTGGACAGGTACCTGTCAGAGGCGGTGGCCATCTTGGCAAATGCTTTGAGGTCATCTCCAGACAGAGACTCGCCCTTCTGCAACTTCAGCCATACATCGATGGCTTCAAGGATGCGGGATGATATAGACCAGCGATTGTCTTTCCAGAACAGATAGCCCATGTCCCGCAGCTTGTTAGCAATCCTGTTGGCGATGAAGTTTGTACGAGCCAGGATCAACCACTCACCTTTTGACATGTCGATGTCCTCTAGTTCGTAGCTGTAAGTAATCTCGCCCTCTTCGTCTGTGGGCATCCAGTCCTTGTCTTGCCTAATCGACAGGCGATTTACCACGTTGTCTGCAAGCTGCTGGATTTTTTTGGGTACCCTGTAGGATTTGTCAAGCACTTGCTTGTGCTCAGACGAGGACAAAAAGTTGTCCACTTTTACGCCCATCCAAGAGAAGATGCATTGATCATCATCGCCTGCAAACACCACACGCTCCGAACATGGAACGACCACCTCATGTATCATGCGCCACTGTAGTGGCACCAAGTCTTGCGCTTCATCCACAATGAGCAGATCGAAAGACGGACACTCACCGTTTTCGATGAAGCGTTCGATCATGTCGATGAAGTCAACTTTCTTCGTCTCTTGTTTGTATTCCTCTACAGCAGACACGACGTGCTCTAGCTCTCGGAAGTAGAGCATGTTGTCAGAGAACGTCTGATCGAACACCGATTCCAGCGTTTGACCTGTGGCACGGGCCATATTGTACATGTTGTAGTATTCATCGCCCTTGGCTTGCCCTGGTGTAAATAACAGACCTTCATCCATGCGGATGTTCTGACTCGATGTCATGGGCAGACCAAGAATCTTGGACAAGACGTTAAGATCACCACCGTCCAAGACCTGTTCCCGGCGCAGCCCAAGCTGTTGGAACGCCATCGAATGTAACGTCCGAAACCAAACCAGATCTTTGACGTTTACTTGCAGCTTTTTAATGGCCCGGTCTCTCGCCTCAGTCGCAGCCTTCTTGCTGAACGACATAAAGCCAACACGAGATGGAGCGATGCCAGATTCTAATGCCTCTTGCACCATGTTGATCAGGCGAGTGGTCTTGCCTGTGCCGGGGGGACCAAAGATGGTCGTACTTTTGTAGCTTGTGTAGCTCAAAACGGAACCTCCTCTTTCGGGATGTTGGCCGGCGGTATCTCCACTTCCTCACGAAACATGGGCACCCACCACACACGCATTTGTTTCTGGTCACCCTTGGACGTTTTGAACCACACGCGTCCGTTAGACTTGTCACCGCCGTTCAACTCTTTGAGCCGTTCCTGAATCTGTCCACGGCTGTAGCGGTCAAACTTGTGGTTCCGAAGGAACCGCATCAACGCGTCGAGCTTGAAGTATGTCAGCCCTTCCTCTTCGTCAGAGTATGGCTTGCCGAGCGTGATCTCTTCTGGTGCTTGCCCCTGCACCCTGCCCTCACAGAATGCCTCAAGCAACTCGACAAACTGACCACGCATTGTCAGTTCCTCCGGCACTTCGATCTCGACCATGTTTTCCATCAGCATTGCGACAATGGTCTGCCAGTCCACCATCTTCATCAGAGGCGGCATGACATGTATCTGCTCCATACATGCTTTCTGAAACTTCTGTGGAGTCTGCAAATCGTCTGTGGTCAACTCAACACGCCGCCCACCCACGTCACAGAACCACACCGGCGGCTCTGATTTTACAACACACAAGCCAGCTACATCTGCTGATGCACTGCCACCACCAATGCCAAACTTTTTGGTGCGGCACAGCCCACGGTTGCAAAAGCTTTTCAGCGGTTCTTGGTCACACGGGAAGCCATATTCCTTCTTATCGTGTTGAGACTGAATAGACACGATCTCAGAAGCTGGTAGTGGGGGTGAAGATATGCGGTTATTAATTTCTTCCAGCCGCCTTTTCCAATCATCTGGCTTTTCCTTCTTACATGCCACCGCTGTTGCGAACATCACTGTGTTACGAGTGCCCTCGGGCACCCCCTGTCCAAACATGCAGTTCAGACAGGGGGGCCACTCCTTGAACTCGTCCTCGATAACTCCAAACGACAACCCAACAAAATCGTCAGAATTAGAGGCTCTCCCATCTACGAGTTCAAGGAATTCTTCCAAGGACGCCGGCTCACCATCCTCTTTGATGGCGTGTCGCAGCGTTTGCTCGGCATCGAAGTAGGGCAGATTGATGAAGTTGCCGACATCACCACGCTCCGCCAAGAGTTTCTCTTGCTTTGGAAATATCTCACAACCGCCGTGCCCGATGAACGCAGCGATCTCTGACGCTTTGTCTCGAAACTCACCGGCACCTATGTAATCCGTAAAGAAAAAGAATATGTGAGCACCGCCCGACTTCGAACGGCAGACCACGCATGGCACACCCAACTCTCGCAGCCTGCGGTCAAGACCGGGCAGATCAAGCGGATATTCATCAATATCAAGCGCACCAAACTTACATACATTGTTTTCATTGATAGGTATCGAACCAACGCCCTGCTGGCCGTTGAGGTGTGATTCAATCAACGCAAGTGTCAGGGGCTTCCTGACAATCTTGGATATCGCTTTCTGTTTTCCGGCTCTACGTTCATTTGATATCTGTGTCTGTCCATGTGCTGCACCAAAGCCTTGAAATGCAGCCATGAACTTTTCTGCTGAGTTCATAACTACCAGCCCTCTGTATTGGGTTAGGGCAGGGGGTGAGTGTCTCGTTATCTAATACCGCCAAATAATGGTTAGTATCCATAGCTGTGATCGAAACCCTCTTTGTTTACGCCTCCCCCTGTAAGGCGCTTTTGAGCCAGCTATGTTAGAAGGGGATGTCGTCTGCGTTTGATTCCTGATTAGCAGGCATCTCTTCAGACGGGGCGGCACTGGTCTTGATCTCACCACGACGGAACTGCTCATACAGACCCTTCGCTTCCAAGACAGCAGCCTGGGGGACGGACTCGACATCGGACTGCGCGATAGCGTAGTTGTACCACGTACCACGGTCATTGCTTTCCGACACCGTAGACAGGTGCCAGACGGTTGCCCACATGGGAGGCGTGAACAAACCACGAGTCGGGTGCTGGATCTTCATGCCAGCACGACGGGTGTTCCACTGCTTCGCAACTTTCATCTGGGTCTTCTTCATATCCAGAACCATTTGCTGCGTTACACCGTCATCACCCACGGCGATCACAAGATACTGCGCGGAGCGAACCAACTCGTTACCATTCGGTAGGATTTCGTTCGAACCATTGCGCTGGGCCTGACGAATGTCAGGATTGTTCTTGTCCAACTCACCAAGGAATCCACCACCGCTCTCACGCAGTTGGAACTCCAGATACTTCATCTCGTAAGCACACGGGATGATCTTCAGACCTTCTTCGCCTTCCCACAGTTGCTGGGTGACGTTGTTAAACATGTCACCAGCAGACGCGCCCTTGATAAACTTCGGGTCATTCTTTACCAACTGCGGGGATAAGGCTTGGCAGATACGCAAAAAGGGAATCTGCATATCTTCAGAAGACATAGTTTCCATACCCTGACCTGCACTTTCGAACAGATCGTCCATTATCATCGATACACCAGTCTCGTTCTTCGTTGCTACTTTCGTACTCATCGTTCTATTTCCTCGATATCTTTGCTTCTGTTCCACAAAACACACCGAACATATCGAAGTCAATTGCTTCGCCTGATTCGATGCGGCTCTTCACCCATGCCTTCAGCGTTTGCGGATGCACATGGGTCTTTTGCGCGGGATCCAAACCGAAGTCTTCACGCAACTGATCTACAACGGTGTGTGCCACGTTGTCCTGACCAGTGTTGAAAGACACAGTCACATCATGCTTGATGATGTCACCTTCTCCGATCTCACGAAGCCACGCATAAGCTGACTCACGGCGCTCTTCTGGGATGCGCGCGTGAACAAACTGACGAAGGGACACCTTGTTACCGTCAACAGTGACGCTTTCGATGTCCATCTCCTGCATCAAAGCAGGGATGTCTTCCTCGTTGATCTTACGTTTTTTGAATTTCAAATCCTTGAGGAACTTTTCTGTATCAGCGATCTGCTGATCCATGTCCAAGGATTGCTTGACTAGGCTGGATAAACGAGAGCCTTTTGTCTCGTCTATTTTGTCGAACTTGTCGGCCTCTACCGACTCGTCTATCAGCGAAAACACATCGCTCATCTTGCTTCTCCATGTTATTACCGTTTAAGTTTACGCCCTTCGGCGGTGTGTAGGTGTTCCGTAGATTTGTTCGTTGCCATTTACGCGGGTCCGACATTGATCTGAATCTTTGATACTTCTCCAATAACCACGGGTTATCAAAGATCAAACATCTACGGCATTGTTTTAGACGAAAGCAAACCCACTGCCCCTCGCCTTAAAAGGTGCGTCATTATCCAGAACGCGTTTGACCCGCTACCCGAATCACTCTTTTGATTCTTTCATGTCCTTACGCTCTTCCCGATCCATAGCATGGTTGAAACCGTCACGTGCCTCTGCATTAGGAAAACCAATATGACCCCCAGCAAGTTCCAACTCATAGTTCTTGGACACCAAATATGTAATCTGACCTGCCAAGCTGCGGTGATTTTCTTCTGCCAATGTGGTCAACATTTCATACGTATCTGCCGGAATCGACACACTCGTAAACTTTCGAGCGCCCGTCTTCATGTTGCCGATTGTCCTGTACTTTCTCATAGCCCACTTGCCTGTCACTAAAAAGCTCCTTCGAACCAAGTTCGTTTGTTGTTTTAACGTGTGCATTATTGCAACGTCAAGTAAAATCTGTGACCACATACGATTTACGGCGTAACCTCAAGCCACTTACGTGTTTCTTCTCCCAAAGCCTGTGCCGAAAGCTTTATCTTTTGCTGCAAGTTGCGGACGATGTGCTCATCCACAGTTCCTGGGGTGATTAAATCAACGTAGGTGACATGGTTGTCCTGCCCGATACGATGACATCGATCCTCGGATTGTATGCGGCTCTCAAGATTGAAGTCGTTGGCGTAGTAGATCACGTTCGTTGCCGCATGTAACGTCAGACCCATGCCTGCGGTTTGCGGGTTGCCAACAAAGAACCGTGCATCTTCGAACTGAAACTTACGTATGGCATCCTGTCTGTCATCGTCGCTGGTGTCCCCATAATATGTGACCACGGACGCCGGTCCATACTCCTCGACCAACATGCCGTATATCTTTCGTATATCGTACCGGAAACGTGACCAGATGATAACCTTGCCCGTCATCTCCTCGATGGTCTGCATCATCGCATCCAAACGATTCGTTGGAAACTCGATCCGATCACCGTTATCCAACACGACGTTGCCACACAGTATCTGCTGCAACCGCAACAGTTGAGTCATGATCGCCGGAGCCGACACCAACTCATCACCATCTATCAAAGCTATCGCCGTGTCCCGCATGGTCTTGTAATACTGTAATTGATCCTTGGTCAGCGGTACTTCGCGTGTCACATATATCTTGTCGGGCAGATCGAGCGCCTCTTCTTTGGTGACTCTGTATGAAAAGGCATCCAGCCTGTCAGACAACTCTTCCAAGTTCCTGTAGCCCACCACCATTTGAAAGCTGTGCGATCCCATGCGTTGTGTGCGTGTGATGGCATAGCGTCCTTGAAATGAAAAATAAGATGAGAAGCCCAACAAATCTTTGTCCAAGAAAGCACACTGTGCGTACAAATCCATCGGTGACTTTGTCACCGGAGATCCTGTCAGGATGCGCCTGTAGGTTGCTCGTTTACCGAACTCAACCAGAGCCTTAGTTCGCTTGGCCTTGGGATTCTTGATTGTTGTGGACTCATCAACTGCAAGTAGGAACTTACTATTCTGTGTGAACGCACCCACAAATGCCGGCAGCTTCTTTGTCGCGAAACCCTCCACGTTTGCCAGTAATATGCGGAGGACACCACGCTCTTCAATGCCGGTCTTGAGATGTACGATCTGCGCTTTGTTGGGATTCGAATTCCATACATAAACCTCATGCGGCACACTGTCGGGCAGGTGCCGTGGAATCTCCGACGTTTGCCAATTACGGTACACGCCCTTCGGCGCGACGATAACGACTGTATCAATTTTGCCTTGCTCGTAGAGCCACGTAACATTGTCGATCAATACCTTAGACTTACCGCACCCCATCTCCATGAAGTAGCCGTAGTTGATTTTGTCATACGATCTTTGCAACGCCTCTAGCTGGTGTGCGTAGGGCTGTGTCTTAAATGTAAAATCTTCCGGCACGTTTTAAACCTCGCTCTCATCCCTGCGATCATCTGCCGCTTCTCTTGGCTTCCAAGACCATGAGCACAGTTTGCATCTTTGATCCTGATCCAGCGCAGTCTCACAACGTGGGCACAAATTGTTCTGTAGAATCTTGGCCCACGAACCATCGCCCTTAACTAGCCAACTCGGTTCCCTGTTCAATGCCTCACTCCTTCATCGTCGTCATCGTCAATGTCATGTTCTTTTTCTTCCATGATCGAATCATAGACGTTCTGGTTTGCGCTTCGGATTGCTTTCGAAAGCACATCCAAAACACACAGCGGTTCCTCTGGATTGTTCAACGTCACCAAGGATAAGCCGGAAGATATCAAAAGGTATCCTGCGAACTCAGGGTCCAGGCCCACGTCTTGAAACGCATCCATCAGGTCGTTCATTGCTTCGGTTGAAGCGCGCGCCTGTTCTTCCGTTAACTCTTTTTTCTTCATTCCCAGTACCTTTTCAATGTGTCAACGCGGATGCACACAGCCTCTTCATTCACAGGCATATCATCCCAGAAAATCTTCGATGCCGCCACGTGGCACTCTTCGACGGTGTCAAAGACCCCCACGTTCTTCACGCGAAACTCTTCGGCCCCCGCCGCAGTGATCCACAACAACACCCAACTAACTATCATTTTGCCTCGGAAGCTGATCACCCAAGACCTCTCTCCTGTAGGTCTTGTCTTCATAGGCACACTCGTCGCAACGAATGTCCCCAAAATAGCTGGTATGTTCCCAGCATATCTCACCGCATTGGTCGCACTCGACCCCTTCGTAATCATCCATCGCTCAACCTCAACCTTGCTTTCATCAGCAGGCTTTGCGCTTCGTGCAGCTTGCTCACGGCGGCATCGACAAGATCATGCTCCGCCTGCTCGTAGTTTTCGTCGCCAGTAAACAGCAACTCCGACGATTTATTCACCGCACGACTCAACAGAAGTTGTGCATCCCGATACTTCTCGGTTCTTACTTTGCCCATCTGATCTTCCTCAAAAATCTGCGCTTCGTCAGACGACGACGCTTCCTCGACAACACATCACCCGACTGCCCATGTATGCGCCGAACAACGTGACCATTCACCGATACCTTGCCGGTTTCCAAATGACCGGCACGGTACGGCTCCTCTCTAAAATCAAAATCTATCGGCCCCCAGCAATCCCAACCGAATATCTTATCGAATTCGCGATCAAGAAGATTGCCGTTGTGTAGGGCGGCGAGACGCATCCGGTGAAAGATGCGCCTCTCCTCTTTCTGTTCTTCTGTCAACTCAGGATGGTTGTCCATCACTAGCACTCCGGATCAAAGTCATGCCACTCTTGGGCTTCGTCAGGCTGACCATCGGGCTGCTCAACCCCGTTCATCTCGTCCTGTGTCCTGTCATACACATCCAGATTCTGTGCGCCATGCTTCGCGGCCCACGAATCTCGGCTCATCCACGCGGCATCCTCTTGCATGCCAATCAGCCAATCACTTACCTTACCCATCACTCGATCCTCTCACAGTCACAGCCCCATTCGTCGAACAGCGATTCGTCCCACGAACCATCCTCTGTAAGACCACACTCACAGTTTTCCTCGATCTCTTCTTCCATCAGTCCATCCTCTCGCCATCGATGTACTCGGCGTCAGGCCACTTGTAGTCCATGCCGTCACCATTCTCCTCGGCAGTCGGCTCGTACTCGAACCTGTGACCGTCCTTCTCCCACTGCACATGCAACAGCCCCCACTTGATCCAGAAGTTGTATGCCGTTTTGACATCACGCGGCGCACCCTCTTCGTCGGTGGGCCAACCCTCAATGTGCTTGGGTTCCCAGAAATGTGTGGTCTGTACGTGGTACTCGGCCTCAATGATCTTCGCTCCCATATCAATACTCCTCTCTCGGCTCCGGCTCGAACCAGACCTTCTCGCCTGTCTCGCCATGCCAGCCCTCGTTGTACTCAGCAATCTCCTCGACGGTCATGTGCTCAGACTCCACAGTCTGACAGCCATGATCGCTGTACCAATGCCAATGCGGATTGTACCGCCGACCATAATACCTGTCTGCCGAACCACGGTCCCTTGGACTGCCGTGCTTCGCATCGCCACGCACCCAAGGCGGTGCCACCCTCACTCGTTCAGTCATCTGTCGTCCCCCCTGTGAGAGTCCACACGTGACGGAAGTTAGTCTGCCAGTTATTGGCTACCCGATCACATTCGTAGACATCTACCCCCACTCTGCCATTAACAAAGTGCATACACAGGTCAAACATTCTGTCGCTATCCTCAAACTGGATGCCGTCCCAATGTATCTCTTCATATTCTTCCCCAGCCCACTCGGACTCATCCGTGTATAAACCTGTGTTTGGGTCCACATCAGCAGGAAGCCAATTCTTAATCCAATCAGGATATGCTTCTGTTTTGTAGTAGTGGATTAGCTGGTCTTTTTCATCGTCGGATAACACAAGGTCAAATCCGCTGTTGTAATTGTCATCCATAGACCGCACTCCCGAACAAACCTGTCTGCACGATCTGGTCCGCAATCTCGGCGTCGATGTCACAGGTGTATGGGTTCATGATCGACAGCTTGATCTCCGGCGGCAGATTGTTGATGCCACGCGTAACCACCTCGAATGACATACCCTCGGTGATCTCGGACTCGCCGGACTCCCAGTCATCGGCATTGTGGTAGACCTTGATCGGGAAGTTGCGGATGCAATGGTTGCCGTTCTTGATGTCCAGATCGGGGATGCCGCGTCGTAACTCATCATCGACTCGCCGACCACAATGCTGGTACGGAACCCACGCACGATCCTCGTCATACCGAACGGCATCCATCCAGTAGTTGCACCCACCCTCCAAGGCCGTGACCCACACGGCCTCGCAGATTTCTACCCATGCTTCCCACGAGGGGTTCGCTTGGATGATGATTCGTGGCGCACCAGTGTCTGCCGAAAACTCTACCTTATTCATATCAGTCTCCACTTGTTAGGTATTAATGTATAGTACAACAATATAAAACAATGGCCAAACACTTTGTGACGTTTTGTATAAGCCTTTTCTACGGGTAACGTGTTCGATGAAAAAAATTCTGAAAAAAGTGTCACAAGTGTCACAAAACATGGTTTTTGGTCCGCGAACCATTGTCCTGCTTCAAAAACGCCTGTGACACTTCGTGTTTTTAAAGTGTCACAACAAGACAGATAAGTGTCACAAACAGCCTGTTGCCCTAGTGGTACGCGCATGCTTTTTCGAAAAGTTTGACGAAACCCAGAAAAATTCGTTATACACAAGACATGGGACGCCCTGCTGGATTGACCGAAAGACAACGCACCTTCGCCAAGTATTATGTCGAGGGTCGATACTCGAACGCAGAATGTGCGCGCAAAGCCGGCTACGCTGAAAAGAGTGCCGCCGTACAGGCCGCTAAACTTCTCGACGGTCACAGCTTTCCTGATGTTCCTGTCCTGATCAAAGAGTTGCGAGAGGCACGGGAACGCCGATATGGCGTCACGCTGCTCAATCAACTCAAACGATTTGAGGAGTTGTCCGTCGGTGCGGAAGAAGCGGGGCAGTTTTCCGCCGCGATCAATGCCGAGAAGATTCGATCTTCGCTCGGTGGGTTGACCATCGACAGGCGAGAATCCACTCACGTTCATCAGCTTGACAAGCTTTCGCGAGAAGAGATCGTCGCCCGTCTGGCTTCGATCCGCAATCAATATCCCCATGCCTTCAACGATATGAAACAGGTTGTCGATGCCAAAGACAGAAGCGAATCTATGGAAATCGTTGAGGCAGATTTTACCGAACAAGACACACGCGCAACGGGTTGAAAACCGATCTACGCAGGGCATGCCAGATGTGTACATGTGCATGGATGCTGTGCCGTTCTGGCTTGAATTAAAAATAATAAAAAATAATCGGGTTCTGGTGTCTAAGTCACAGATTGCGTGGAATCTGGCGCATTCCCGTTGCGGGGGCGTTAGCTTTTTCTTGTTACACGCACCCTCGACAGGCGATGTATTTTTATTTGAAGGCAAATATGCGCTTGAAATCCACGGTTCGCGGATCGATGACCTCTGCGCCTGCGGCCCTGCGCCCTTATGGCATGGGCCGATACGCGAGTTGCCTGCGGCCCTGCGCCCTGCGGCCTTGTCGATCTGGAGCTTAAAGCTCGAGCAGCAGCCCGAGCTATAGCTCGGGCTGTCAGTGTTGAACGATTGCAATGGATTTAGCTTTTTTGGATGCGCCGGCGCAAAGCTTGCACGTGTCACATGTGGCGCGCCTGCCGGCTTCTTTGCTGGCGGGGCATAATACTTCGTAGTCTCGCACAATCTGGTCTATGTTTTGGACCACTCGAAAGGTGCGCTTTCCATCTTGCCAAGCTTTGACTGCCTCGGCCTCGGTGTCTGCGCTGATCATGAATACGTTGGGATCTACTGCAACACCACCTAGATTATCTTGGTGGCTGTAGGCTGTGTGTCCTATGGCGCGGCTGCGGAGACTGTCCCAGATATACGACGGGACGGCTGCCCCGTCGCCATATGTACCGATTCGGACCATGCGCCCCGCGCCAATCTCGGCAATGTTGTCATGACCAGTGATGACGGGATATCCGCCCTTTTGTAAATGTTTCCAAGTGATCAACACGCCTTGGAACAATGCGACGTAACACTTGCGGCCCTTGGCCATTTTGCCAGGGGCATCGGCTGCGACGGCCTCGCCCCTAAACTTGCAATTACCGCAAATGCTGTAATCATGGCCAAGCTTGTTATTCAGCATCGGGTCTAGCCCGTTGTCGCATAGGATATATGTCTGGACCATGTTGCCGGTTTTTGTGTTCCGGCTTTTGGCTATCGCGATAGCCACAATGGGTTGGCCGTCAATCAGCGATGGCCCCCGATATATGATTCCTGATTTCATGATTTAAACTCCAATCTTTAAAACATTTTACAACAAAATAAAACAATTATCAAACGCTAATACCTGCGGCCTGCGGCCTGCGCCTGCGGCCGTCTGTGGATCGCGGGCACTAAAACAAAAAAAGCCCGCGCCGTAGCGCGGGCTTGGTCTCGCTGACTAGGACAGCGAGAAGATGCCACGGGTTCCGTAGTGTTCCCTCCATTCGTCCGTGGCTTGGACTAGCACAGCGACCTGCAAGATATCTTTAACGTACATGTCGCCCATGTCTCCGTAGGCTCCGGCTGCTGGTGATTCGCCTAGTACGAACCAACGGGCAAGATCATTGCCCTTTTCTTTGTCCGGCCGCTGGTAAGTTTTCAATACTTTCCACGTCATCGATCCGGCTTGGTAGATGGCATACGGCGCATTGCGGTCCGCTGTTTTGCCGAAAGGGTTGGATTTCCTAGTCATCGCTTTTTCTCCTTTTCTTTAACGATAAGATTATCTTACACGATTATGCAACAAAGTAAAACACTAAATGCGCCTGCGACCCGCGCTGCGCGCGGGTCAATACTCGGCCATCGCGGCGTAGTATGGAAGTTTGTGGAGCGTCAGCCCACCGCCCGTCATCGAGGTGACAGCGTGGTATGACTCTGCGACTCGGTTGGTTTCTGCGCGCATTGCTGGATCGACGGCATGCTCCGCAGGAACACTCGCCACCTTTTGGGTGGCGAGTGCTTTTTGGTTTATCCGAACCAGTTCGGCAGCTAGTTCTTCGAGGGTCATGTTCCGACTGCCTGCGGGAATTGATTGACGATTCTGTATCGACCATCCACCAGTTTGATGGTGCTGCCGTTCAGCTTCAGCTTCCTGCGTAGAGACCAGATGGTTGAGTGAACCGTGCCCAGCTTCAGCTTGGTTCTTTGGACCAAGTCAGCAGATGATAGATCGGTGTTTCGGAGCAGCCTCCAGATTTTCCGCTCGGCTTTGGTCAACCCACTCACGGCCCGTGCCTTCGCCTTTGCAGTTGGCACCTCAACGATCTTCGCGCTGCCGGAGATCCCTTTGGCATTCTCCAACGCTTCGGTGAGTGCAACTTTACGGTTCATCTGATTGTTGATGATCGAGGTGCATGTCTCGATCTGCTGCTCAAGCCACTCAACGTGGCCCTGTGGTACTATTGTCTTCATAGGTATCTCCCTAGTTAAGATTGATAGTCTTATGATCTTACACGAATGTACAACAATGTACAACACTTTCTATGCTCACTTTGAGCGCCGGGGTTACTGTTGCGCCCCAGCAACAGTCCTCGAAAAAAGTTTCCCCCTCCCCCCTTTTTTGCTTGACTGCGGTCCTGTGCGCGCAACATATACAAGCATTGATAAATTCATTGGCCCGTATTATCGTTCGGACATGGACACGGGTAACTTAGACCTCCTCCCTGAAGAAGTGCTGAAAGAGATGTTGATGCTGGAAGAACAGCGTCAGCGGATCGAGTTGCGTGAATCGGCCAGAGATAATTTTATGGAATACGTCATGCATGTGTATGACGGGTTCATTGTAGGGCGGCACCATAAAATCATTGCTGAGAAGCTTGAGCGCATAGCATCGGGTGACCTGAAGCGTTTGATTGTGAACATGCCGCCTCGTCATTCGAAGTCAGAGTTTGCTTCGTATTTGATGCCTAGCTGGTTCCTGGGCCGCAATCCAAAGTTAAAGATCATTCAGGCGACGATGAACACGGAGTTGGCGGTACGGTTTGGCCGCAAGGTTCGTGATTTGATTGCCGACCCGATCTATCACGATGTTTTTCCTGACACGGATTTGAAGGCGGACAGTCAGGCTGCTGGTCGGTGGGAGACGAGCGTGGGCGGCGAGTATTTTGCTGCTGGTGTTGGTGCGGCGATGACGGGTCGTGGTGCGGATTTGTTGATTATTGATGACCCGCACTCGGAGCAGGATGCGTTGTCCTCGTCTGCTTATGACAATACGTATGAGTGGTACACATCTGGGCCGCGTCAGCGTTTGCAGCCTGGTGGTTCGATCATCATTGTTCAAACGCGGTGGTCAAAGAAGGATTTGACGGGTCGGTTACTACAATCGCAGGCGGCGGATATAATGTCAGATCAGTGGGAGGTAGTTGAGTTTCCTGCGATTATGCCGTCGGGGGAACCGTTATGGCCTGAGTTTTGGCAAAAAGACGAGCTTTTGAAGGTCAAGGCTTCGTTGTCCGTGGGCAAATGGAATGCACAGTGGCAGCAGAATCCGGTATCGGAAGAGACGGCTGTCATCAAGCGTGAGTGGTGGAACGAGTGGGATGAGGAGGACATTCCGAAGTTAGACTACATTATTCAGTCTTATGACACGGCGTACAGCAAGCGGGAGACGGCGGACTATTCTGCGATTACGACGTGGGGTGTATTTGAGCCGCATAGCAATGGTGATCAGCATTTGATTTTGTTGGATGCGAAGCGTGGCCGTTGGAGCTTTCCTGAGTTGAAACAGGTTGCATTGGAGGAAAACGAGTATTGGGAGCCTGACATGATGTTGATCGAGGCCAAGGCGAGTGGTACGCCGTTGGCGGATGAGATGCGTTTGTTGAATTTACCGGTGCTTACGTTTTCGCCTGGTCGTCGCAAGGGCAGTGGCGGCATAGATAAGATGACACGGATGCACATGGCATCGCCGATTTTCGAGTCAGGAAAAGTTTGGTATCCTGCGGCGCAGAAGTTCGCGGACGAGGTGATAGAAGAAGTTGCTTCTTTTCCAAATGGCGATCATGATGACTTCTGTGATAGCATGACAATGGCTCTGATGCGTTTTCGTCAGGGTGGTTTTATCAGTTTACAGGGCGAAGAGCTAGAAGACTGGTTGCCCTCTAAGAAGCGAGACTATTACTAATGGTAGCACCTTCTCAACCTAATCTTCGTTCAGGTGTCATGACGTTGCCTCGTCGCAAGCCGACTCCTGTTGAACGTGCGATGGCAAATCGGCTTTCGCTTGCTGAACAATTTCAGAACAGGCGGCCGATGGGCGAGGTATTGGCGGAGGGCGCGGATGTTTTGGAGGGTGTTGGTGTTGGCGCGGTAGCTGGCATCGGTGGGTTTTTCCCGGATGTTTTGGCGATATTGGGCCGTGATGCCCCGATGTTGTTTTCTAAATATATGTTGGGTAAACCGCTGTCTGAGGATGAGAACGCGGTTTTTCGTGCCTTGACCAAAGCACAGGATGCTTTCGGTGCCGAGGCGATCATGCGCGGCATGGGTTACGGCGAGAGGATAGACGCGCCGAGTGACAGTGACGATGCGTTGTCTCGTGCGGGTGTAAATCCGTTTAGGCAGGGTGCACTTGCCGGCGAGTTTTTGGCTGATCCGTTTGCTGCTTTGAAGGCGGCGAAGTTAGCAAAGTCTGCGTTTGGTGGTTCGCGGTCCACGGACGCTTTAGCAGATGCAGCGGCGGCTGATGCGGCAGCACGTGAGGATCAAGCACGAGCGTTGTTACTCGATCCAGGAGAATTGCCTGAGATTAAGAAAAAGCGGGACGTAGATGATCTTGCGGCGGGTGCTTTTTTTAATGCAGGGCCGCGCAATTTAGACTATGCGGGGCTGTCAGACAATGATCTTGTTCAGGCTTACAATCGTGCAGTAGACACCTACAACCAGCGGCGCACTGGCGGAACCACGGACGACACGTTCACGGTTACTGAGTTTGATCGCGTTCAACAGGACATCCAAAGCGAGATTGCTGGTCGTAGAGGTAACGAGCATCGGCGTCTTACGGAGGACGAGTTAACAGAGGCTCGTGATCGACAAGAAGCTGAACAGCAGTTTGATGCCATAGATTCGCTTCTCACTGACCGCGTTGATGAGACTGTGCTGACCGCCCAAAATGTTGCGCGTGTTGGCCGAGGGGACGTTGAAGATGAGATCCCGGCGTTGTTTTCGGAGGGATTTCAGAGTCAGCCGGGCGGCATTGGTTCATTAGACTCCAAAAATCCCGTTTTTGCACAGAACGCGGTAAAGATCGGTGGAGAAGATGAGTTTGTTGGCAAAGTTCGACATTATTCTCCGGCGCTAACTAGCTTTGTGAATATGGTAGATAGCGGCAAGTTTGCACGGGCCGCGAACAAAAACGGCGAGATTACTGGAACGCAGTTCTTGAGCATGCTCAAGGGTGATGCAGGCGTGATGTCCGAGGTTAAAGATTCGCCTTTTGAGACGGCGTTGCTCAAGGATCCGAACCAGAAGTTTACGGCGGAAGAGATTCGTCGCTTGATGACGACAAGACTGCCGCAGACTCGCACCCGCTTATTCTTGAACAGAACGGTTGATGCTGAAGAACAGGCAGGCACAGCACCCGCAAGAATCGCTGGACGAACAAGTAGGTATGAGTCGTCTCAAATGCCGGATGAGTTGTTGGCTTATGAAAGCGCGAATCGGAATGATCCAGATCCTCGGGTTGGGTATTTTACAATGGTTATGTCCAACACCACAGGCAACGTAATAGACGTGCCTGGATTTGGTCTGATGAAAGCCGCTGACATTGACAATCATGATTATTTCAGTCCGTACCCCGGTTTTTACGGTCATGCCCGAGGTATCGGTATCAAAGAATATAACACCAATGATCTGTATGGTTACGCGGCAGAGCTTCAATCTAACCACGTTTCAAACGCAGATAGTGGCAGTAAAATTCTTTCTCTTTACTCTGGTACGGGTAAGGACGAATACTACAGGACACTCGACCAACGATTAGACGGCTGGCGGAAGGGATTTCAGCGAGGCGCGGAACAAAGCATTCGCGTCCCTTTTACTCCAGAAGTTTCACGGTTGATGCAGCAGCGGCTAGAACTTCGGCCTGATGCCTTACGTAAGGTAGAAGAAGCGTCGGAAAATTTAACTTTAGCAGAAAAGCGTATTGCACAACGCAGACGCGAATCACCTAGCTTTGACGATTTTGAGCCGTTCCGAGCAGACCCTCAAGGTGATGATTTTCGTGCGGATTCATTGCGCGCAGGAATTGCATACGCACAAAGCATGCCTCAAGTAGGCAGGTTAAGAAGCACTATAAAAAGAAACTATAAAAAGCTGTTTTTTCCTGAAAGGATATCTGGTGGTTACCTTAATGTTAGAGAAACTGGGGATCCGTATTTTCCATCATTAGACACAATTGGGGCACAGGGGTCGATCAAAGAGTTTCTTGATTCAACTGGACAACCCTCTTCTCCAGTTTTGCTTGGTTCTTTACGAAGTCAGATAAGAGACACGCGCCGATTAATTACAAGAATGTCGGAGAAGGATTACGTTATTGGGAATCCCGAAATAAAAAGAAGATTTCCTATAGTTGTGGAATCCAGCCCCAGAGAAGCTCCGGGCAGAGAAAACAAGACAGTGGCAGAAATTTTCTCTAATCTTCCCGAAGAAGAGCAGCTAGAGATTGCTGGCCTGGAGATATCCACAAAACTCGCGAACGACCATTATGTAAACACCCTTACAGGACAAATCTTTTCGGACCCTGTGTTTTTGAAAAAACTGCGGGGTCTGTCTCAAGACGAAAGGGATCTTCTTCAAGCGCCAGGTGGCAGCCTCGACCTTGCTGGAAAAATTGCAAGTTCGTTTAGTAAAGCGGATAAGCAGAAGTTTGCAGAATATGCAGAAACAGCGCAGCAAGAAACAGACAGATTATTCGGCGCAAATGCATCTGGATTATCAAGAGAACAACGGTTTTTAATTTTAAACTCAAAATCACTAACATCTAATGAGTCTTTAAAAAATTTCATCAACATGTCAATAAGAGAGGACACGGTTAACAACATTTTTAAATACGCAGATCATCTTGAGGACGAACGAAAGATCAGTGAACTTCGTAACTTTATCTCTGATCAAACTCTTACAAAAGAATATCAAGATGCGTTCGCAGAGTTTGAGCAGAGGCTTGCTCAACACCCCGACGGCGAAAACATGAAAACGCTGGTAGAAATTGCCAAAGCAACTTCTGAAAGCGAAGGAAGAGAGGGCTTCATATCTCCAGCGCCGTACAGTAGCGAAGTAGATTTTTATTCTGGTGGATTGCGTATGTTGGCTAAAGAGCTTCAGGCTCGGGGCTACAAAGGCATGATTGTTCCCGATTGGAGAGCGGTAGCAAACGAGCGGGGTTTTGCAGGGGGCCGAGTGGGCGAGGAGGCCCGACCCGACGATGATTTTGTCGGACCAATGGAAAAAACAAATGAAACGGCGGCGAACAGATTTGCTAAATTCAAAAAATTATATGGCACCGCGCTGGATAAAAGTATTCGAGAGTTCGAAAAGGCTGGAGGCACCGTTGAAGTTAGGAACACGCAGCCTGGCAACGAGTTTTATATAGAATCTGGCGGCAGCCCAAAAAAACTTGTGGCAAAAGCATCTCAATACGACCCCAACCTCGACAGCATCGTTGAAGTGGACGTTCCGTTACGAATTCTTAGGTTTGACACCCCAGAAGGCAAAGAACTTCTTAGTGGCCCGATCCGCCGCGCAAAAGGCGGCCCCGTAGACTTGAGACCAAAAAAGCTGGTACACTCGGGAATCGGCGGTATGGCAAGGCAGGTGATGTGATGGACTATAAAGAAGGAAGACAGATGCTGATTGCCAGTCTTCGTAATCAGCAAGAAATAATAAAGGGTTCTTTGAAGGATCCTGACATACGAACTCCCGAAGTTCGCAGTGCGCTTATGAAAAGCATTCTGGATCTTGAAGATCAAATACGTGAGATTTCAATTGCAGGCGACTTAGGTGGAACTCGCATGCACAAGAAAGGCGGCGCAGTGAAGAAAAAACGAGGTGGCGCGATTATGAAAAAACGAGGTGGCACCTTTAAGGGGACATTCTGATGGCAAAGAAAAAAGACGACATTAAAGACGAAAAGCTTCTGGCAAAACTTCGTGACAGGTTTTATGACCCAAAGCCGGGCGAGACAGATTACTCAGCGACGATGTCATTTGACGAGTACGTCAAACGCATTGGTCCGCCCAAGAAAGCTGCCGGCGGCATGGTCAAAGGTTTTAGCCCCATTGCTCGTCCGCAGAAGTTCAAAGGAATCTTTTAATGGCACTTCCTCCACAGACAGTAGACATGGCGATGGGTCCAGGCGGCCCGGTGCAGCAGATGCCCGAAGAAATGACAGTCGAACTGCCTATGGAGGACACGCTTCCAGAGGGCATTGAGATGGCTGGCATGGAAGAGATGGTCGAGGTCCAGGCTGAGATGTACGACCATAACGCCAATCTAGCCGAGGTTCTGGATGACTCGACACTTGGGTCTTTGTCGTCTGATTTGCGGGGCAAGGTGGATGATGACAAGGAATCCCGTGAGGACTGGGAAGAGGCTATTGCCAAGGGCTTGAAGTTACTTGGTGTGAATTACGAAGAACGTAACGAGCCGTTTATGGGTGCAAGTGGTGTGCACCACCCGCTTCTGAGCGAGGCGGTGACGCAGTTTCAGGCGCAGGCGTACAAAGAGATGCTGCCGGCAGGCGGACCTGTGAAGACTCAAATCCTTGGTGCATCAAACAAGAT
>Ga0209348_1000282_pt1 | contig 28442 bp, 26 predicted proteins | sample ETNvirenome_2_30_FD_184065 | JGI IMG/M metagenome (GOLD analysis project Ga0209348, IMG submission 184065) | Marine viral communities from the Pacific Ocean - ETNP_2_30 (SPAdes) (version 2) | ecosystem: Environmental > Aquatic > Marine > Oceanic | place: Pacific Ocean | collected 2013-06-22
TACATCGTTCCTGAGAGGGGTTGTGAGCGAGGAAAGTTATCGAACCTTAGTATCTAACCTTTACTTTGTTTACACTGCCTTAGAGGACGTTGCAGAGCACTTAAAAGACAACGATGAAGTGAGTCCAATATTGTTTGATGAACTAAAACGTCATAAAGCATTAGCAAAAGATTTAGATTACTTTTATGGAGAAGGGTGGCATGAAACAATATATCCTAGTGATGCTACCAAAAGATATATTGATAGGATAAGAGAGGTAGGTCGTCAAGAACCACATCTATTCATAGGACACCATTACACTAGGTACATGGGTGATCTATCTGGTGGTCAGATATTAAAAGGGATTGCAAAGAAGTCATTGAAATTAAGTGATGAAGCTTTTAATTTCTATGAGTTCAAAGATATATGGAATCCAGTTAGTTTTAAAAATAACTATAGAGGTACACTAAATTGTTTGCCCTTGACACAAACGCAAGTTGATGGGATAATAACAGAAGCAAACTATGCTTTCCGATTAAACATGTATATGTTTGAGGAGTTAGCAGGTAGTGCACCCAGAACTATGCTTCAAATCATAGGCACACTATTCGGTGAGTTTATTGCCGAGATGATTATCTCTAAGAGGTTTAGGTAATGCCAACTTATGAATTTAGAAATAAAGAGACAGGAGAGATCACCGAAGAACGGATGTCCTTTACTGTCCTCGATAAATATAAGGAGGATAACCCTCACTTAGAACAGTATCATTCCAGTTATCCTGGTTTGGTTGCTGATGCTCATGTAAGAGACAAGAGACCAGATGGTTTCAAAGATGTTCTTAAGAGTATTAAGAAAGCAAATCCTGGTTCAACTATCGACACCAACTTTACTAGCAACATTTAAATGCCACGTAATAGAAAAAGAACTTCTGATTTCGATTTCGTAAACAGTTCCCCTAAGAAGATGAGACGTAAGAAACCCATTAACTCAGAGCAATTAACTGACATCAAACCTCTGACCGACAATCAGAAGTTAGTTTTTGATGCTTACGAAAACAATAAGAACCTATTCTTATATGGTTGTGCAGGTACAGGTAAAACATTCATTGCAATGTACCTAGCATTAAAAGAGATTCTATCTAACAAGACAGCGTACGAAAAACTTTATGTAGTACGTTCACTTGTACCAACCAGAGAGATTGGATTCTTACCAGGTGATCACGAAGACAAAGCACATCTATATCAAATACCTTATCAGAATATGGTAAAGTATATGTTTAAGATGCCTGATGATCCTGCATTTGAAATGCTTTATGATAATCTAAAAGCACAAGAAACAATTTCATTCTGGAGTACATCTTTCTTACGTGGTACTACTTTAGACAATGCTATAGTACTTGTCGATGAGTGTCAGAATTTAAACTTCCATGAGTTAGATTCAATTATGACTCGTGTTGGTAATGATTCTAAAATTATCTTTGCTGGTGACATAGCACAGACAGATTTAGTAAAGACCAATGAAAAGAATGGTATCCTTGACTTCATGAAGATACTTGAGATCATGGATGAGTTCGCTAACATTGAGTTCGATGTCAACGATATTGTTAGAAGTGGTTTAATTAGAAACTACATCATTACTAAATTACAAATAGGTCTTTAATGTTTAATCATGTTATTATGGAGATGTCTCTTGAAGACATCTGTGCAAGAAATGTAGGAGGTAAGAGAGTATATGAGGTGGGGGATCAAAAGTATCCATCTATCTCTACTATCTGTTCCTTTAGAAATAGAAAATCTATTGCTGAATGGAGAGCACGAGTTGGTGCTGAGGAAGCAAACAAGATTTCTAAACGTGCTACTACTGCAGGTACTACAGTTCATAGTATGATTGAAGATTATCTTAACAATGAACTAGACCTTGAAAAGTATGATGGTAAACATCTTGCTAAGATACTTTTCACGCAAGCAAAGCCAATGCTTGCACGGATAAACAACATTCACTTTCAAGAAGCACCACTATACAGTCACGAGTTTGCAATAGCAGGTAGAGTTGACTGCATAGCAGAGTTCGATGGTAAGTTATCAATCATCGACTTCAAGACATCCTCTAAAGAAAAGAAAGAGGAATGGATTGAGGGGTACTTGGTACAAGAGACAGGTTATGCTAAAATGTATGAGGAAAGATCTGGTATTAAAGTCGAACAGATCGTTACTCTTATAACTTGTCAAACTGGGGACACACAGGTATTCATAAAGAATCCTGATGATTACGTGCCTTTATTGAGAGATTACATTCAAGAGTATAACGATGCCCAGTAAATCTAAAAACATTAATGAATTAATTGACGACACCTTTATGGATAAGAACAAATTCTCCATGACGATTGAGAACATCGTTAAAGATAGTAACAGAACCTTGAGTTACATTGATGCTATCGTTGACTTCTGTGAGTCGAAAGACATAGAAGTTGATTCAGTTACTAAGTTGATAGCACCAACTTTAAAGGAAAAGATTAAAGCAGAAGCAATAAAATTAAACTTCATAAAGAAAACTACTAAAGCAGTTCTTCCTATATGAGTTCCTTTGATTGTTATGTAATTTACTTGGCAATAAAGGCACACTTCTCCAGAAAGACATACGATTACTTTAAGTATAATGGTCACATAAAAGCATCACAAGAGAAGTTTAATGAAAGACCAGACGTATACTTCTTTGAGAAACTTGCCAAGAAATATAATAAAAAAGAATTAGAATCATACTTTGTATCTAACTTCTTATCTAACTCTAACCTATGGGTAGGAGAAATGAATGATAAGAACTTCCTTGATTGGAAGAAAAAGATACAGAGTATTTCTTATTTGTATGAGAATGATTTAAAAACTATTGTTGATAGATGTGGTAGCTTAAATGATGCAATGAAGTGTAAGAATTTCTCACACTCTATACTAATTAAACTATATCTTGGTGATCATATCATGCCAGAAACTATGGTAATGTTAAATAAAATAACAGGTTTCATAGAAAGATATGATACACTACTCAGTGATTCTATCTGGATAAAAGTATCAAACCTCTTGCAAAAATACGATCCATTTGTTATAGTGGATCACAACAAGATCAAATCTATTACAGTACAGAATTTATGAGCAAGTTATTCGACTCGGAAATAGTTCAGAAAGAGATGGACGAAATGACCTCCACTTATATGGATCTCATGATGAAAGTTCCATACTTTGCTATGATGACTAGAGAGCAAAGAGAAGAGGTAATAGATGGTCTAGAACTACTAGTCGATAAACAAGAGACCCTATATAGTAGGGCATACCTTATGAATGATGAGGACAGTGAACTTGTTAAACAAAACTTTAGAAATGCTGCCAAGGAGTTAGGTGTACCAGAAGAAATGGTAGGTCTACCTATTTTTAAAAAGGCGAGAAAGGTACTGCATGAGATGAGAGATAACCTTGACAATCTCTTATGAATACTGTATAATACAGACAATCCTACAATACAACTAATACGGAGAATACACATGTCATTTGCTGCATTAAAAAAGCAAGGTTCTTTGCTTGATAAACTCAACAAAGAAATTAATAAGACCGAAGTTACTTCTGGTTTTATAGATGATCGCCTTTGGAAACCACAAATGGGTAAAGAAGGTATCGGCAGTGCTGTCATCAGGTTTCTACCACCTGCTAAAGGTAACGAATTACCTTGGGCAAAGGTATGGAGTCATGCATTCCAAGGACCAGGTGGATGGTACATCGAGAACTCATTAACTACAGTAGGTCAGAATGATCCTGTTGGTGAGTTAAATAGATCACTATGGAACAGTGGTTTAGATTCGGACAAAGAAATAGCACGTAAACAAAAGCGTAAGTTATCATACTACAGCAACATCTATGTTATCAAAGATGCTGCATCTCCAGAGAACGAAGGAAGAGTATTCCTTTACAAGTATGGTAAGAAGATACATGATAAGATTATTGCAGCAATGCAACCAGAGTTTGAAGGTGAAGAACCAATCAATCCTTTTGATTTCTGGCAAGGTGCTGACTTTAATTTAAGAATCAAAAAGGTTGCAGGTTTTTGGAACTATGATAGTTCTACTTTCGGTAGTGTCTCTCCACTAGGTGGATTTGATGATGCTAAACTAGAGAGTATCTACAATCAAATTCATGATCTTAATGAGTTCACAGGTGCATCTAACTTCAAGACATACGATGAACTTAAGGCAAGATTAGATCTAGTTCTTAAGGGCACTGCTACTAGAAGAGTAGATGAAGAGGAACTAGAGAATGAGATCGCTGCAAAGATGGAATCAAAACCAAGTCCTTCTGTTGCATCACCTTCTATAGCAACACCTGCATCAGTTAACACTGATGAAGATGCCTTCAGTTACTTCGATCAATTAGCGAACGAAGAGTTTTAGGTACATAGTGATACACATTAAAAAGACCCTACTATTAATAGGGTCTTTTTTTATTGTTAAGATTTCTAACATTATAGATAATGTCAGGAGGTAAAGACAAATGTTACGTATCAATGTATCTTTCAATAGACCAGAAGTTCCAGAATATGATGAAGAAATCCATAATCCAGAGAAGGTCTTTGCTCTCCTGTGTTATAGAGGTGTATACTATGCTAAGTGGGTCATGTTGAACCCCTTTGGTATAATAGATTGGAATCTAAAGAATCCCCGAAAACGAAATTGACCTTTTAGTTTCAAAAAACAGGGGAAAAAAATCTGGGCAATTTTTAGCCAAAAGGGTCGATTAGGTATTTATACCTATTGACCCTTTTCTTGTATATCGTACTCTATTTGAATTACTTTAGAAGATCTACCCATACTATCACGTTTAGATATTTTTTGAAAACTACCACGTAGTTGTGTACTGATACCTTTTAGTTCAGCAATTAATTCTGCTTCAAGGTCATCAGCGATGTCTCTGTGTCTGTCTACTCTCATTAGTTATTTGATAAACGAAGTGATTCTGTTCTAAATTCAGTACTTGGTGAATATCTCATTTCTTCTACAAACAGTTGATTAAACTGTGGTATTAAATCTGGTCTTAATAGTAGAATATCTCTTTTCTTTTCATTCTTATCTATTTCATATTCATAGTTTGATACAGATACTCTAGATTGTAATTTAGGTAAGGTTAATCCCTCTGGAGTAATAAACTGGTATTGCTCTGGTACTTTAGTTCCCTTTTCTAGTATTATATTACCATTATGACTTTGTTCTATAGTTTCATAGTGATGAATACCCTCAGGATTTTGATACTTATAGTTAACGTAGTTATCTAATGCCATTTTTGATTTTGGCCAATCTTCATAGAAATTCACCATATTATTCAATAATAGTATAGTCCAATCATAACCAGGATCACCATATAAGTCAAATGATATAGTATCTGGTCTATCACCATCTTCTACAGTAAAGTCATCAAATACAGTTACGTTAGATTTAACATTATCTACTAGTTTGATTCTAGAGAATATATTCTTAATAGTAATCCACTGCCCATCATATGGGTTTTTTGTGTATTTAAGGTATAGTAAATTTGGTATTTTAGAAAAATATGCCATTATCTTCTTCTCCTCCTCCTACCTGTAATTGGTTTTGTTTTTAAGAAATTAAAGTCGTCTTTTTGATTTTGTACGTTTGTTTCACCACTTTGTCTTCTAAGATTTCGTTGTCTCCTTCTATTAAATTCAGAATTTTGAACAACCGATGCTTTTTGTGTTTCTATCCATGCAAATTCTTCTGGAGTTGCAGTATCTTCAATTTCATGAATATCCTGTCTTGTGAGTGTTGTCATCTCAGAGAAGGTTAATTGTAATGATACTGCTGATACAAAATTATTAGGAGTTAGTGATAGAACGTTATCTGGAGTATAATTTACAGTAACGTTAGTTAATGCACAATATTTAGTTTGTGGTAAGAATTGTGATACATCTTTTTTACCTGACTGTATTACTCTAAAAATATAAGGATATTCTAAGAATAAACTATTATTTGTACCACTTCTTCTACTACCAGGATGCATTCCCATTTTAAAGAACTTAATTATATTTTTAATATCTTGCTCTTCTGAAGGATTTCTTGCTGCCATTATATAATTAAAACTAAATTCACGAATATTCATTTTATTGAATGTTTGCATTGTATTATCATTAAATGTAACTCCAAATGCACCACCCAAAATAGCATTTGCATCTACATTTTCTGATTTTGGTGCCATAGCTAATTTATCTTTTACAAATTTATCAAATGCAACATTAACACCAGTTGCAAGACCAGCACCTATTGCATTACCGCCACCACCTAACGCAGAACCAAGAGCACCAAATGATACTGAATTCCAGTTAGCACTATACTTATATTCTAATGTAGATGGTATATAGAGTTTAACACAACCTAAAGAACTATTTGCTGGTATATCACTATTTCTATCAAAAGTTTTATTACTTAAACCATAAGTTTCTTCAGAATTTTGAACTCTTTCTCTTTGTTCTACTGATAGGTTTTGCATAAAATCAGCATTATTTCCTGCTAAATCTGTCGTTGCACCAGAAAGCATATCCCTGATACTTTTGACACCTAGAGATTGTGCTTTGTTATAATCGTATGCATAGAAATTGAGATAATATCCAGTTTTCTCAACTGATCTAGGATATGATAATTTTGCGTATGCCATTAGGTTTGTACTTTTTTAGCACTGACGAATTTATTACGACTATCATAAAATTGTTCCAAAGGTAATGTTACCATTTCTAGTACATCTTCTTCTGGAATCTTAAAGAATAGGTTGTCTGCCTTTTCCATAATATATCTATGCCATATAAATTTAGGTATAGTAACACCTTCTTTATTTATTATCTTTTCTGCTAAGTTTATTCTATCAATTGGTTTCATGTAATGTAAATTTGCACCATAAAACCCATCAGAGGTAGAATCACCCATTATTACCAGTGGATATCTATCCCAATGCTTTAATCTTTTACGAAATTTTGGTTTATATTCAAAAAAGTAAAACTCACCTCCAGAAACGTCATCTACTGCTTCATCAAAGAGGTAGTTAAATGCTTCCGTTCTCTGTCTTGCTCTATTTGTTATTCTTTTTTCTTTTATTGTAGTAAGAATACTCATACCTTTAGTTCTTTCTCTGTTAGTATTTTAAACTGCATATTTCTTGATTTGCAGTATTTCTCTGCTGCTATCCACTTTGCTTCATTAATTGCATAGCGAGTAACCTCTGTAAGGTACTTTTTAGTCACTCTTGACTTCTTAACGGGAGGTTCTGTCTGTTTTGCTGGTTTTACCTCAATAACATACTTTGCTGTAGTACCAATTGTGGTACGACACTTTACATAAAAGTCAGGAAAGTACCTATGAACTCTTTTATCAACGGGAGACCGATATGGTATAAAGAACTCTTCAGAACCCCATTCTATTATATTTGAGTTCAAATCACACCATTGCATGAACTTTCTTTCCCATAATGACCTATAAATTACATTAGTTGGATCACCTTTGTACTTTCTAGGGTTAGTTGGTCTATACTTTCCAGAATATGCCATATAAATATAAATAAACCGTCTATAGACCTATTTAGATGAAAATACGAGATATTAGAACACACGTAATAGGAAAGTATGGTATTGCTAATTCCAATAGGTATCAAATATCATTTATTCCTGGTAACGATCTTAGTGAGTGGTTAGAGTATTCACCATCAGCAACACCATTAGAATATGATAAACAGTGGAATACTAGTAGTAAAAAAGCACAGTTAGTCAGTTGGTTAGCAGATGATGTACAATTACCAGGTTACAATGTTGCTACTGGAGATTTAAAAGGATATGTTCCTGGTATTAATATGAAGTATGCACATACTAAAACGTTTCAAGAATGTCAAATAAGTTTCATATTAGATAGAGAGCATACTCCATTTAAAATAATGCAGAGATGGGGTGAATATATCTTTCAACATCAAGATGAACCTAGTATATCAGGTATAAGGGGACGTGCAGCACCTGATTCTTTTATTAGAACTGCTTATTATGATGATTATACTGCAGATTTAATAGTAGATAAGATTGAAACTAAAGATAAGAACGGAATTGAAGTAGTATCTAGGTATAGGTTGGTTAATGCATTCCCATTTACGATATCTGCTATAACTTATGCAAATGGTCCTAATCAACCATTAAGGTTCATGGCTAACTTTCACTTTGAGTATATGAGAGAGATTGATAATATAGTAGACCCTGAGGAAGAGATACTTTTCACTAACACCACTATATAATATACCTATATCATAACTTATGGCATTACCTACATTAAGTACACCAACATATGAATTGACAGTACCCTCTACTAAGAAGAAAATAAAATATAGACCATTCTTGGTTAAGGAAGAGAAAGTTCTTCTATTAGCACTAGAATCTGAAGATGATAAAGAAATTGCAGATGCAATGAAAGGATTGATAAAGGCATGTGTCTTAACTAAAGGTATTGATCCTGATGAACTTGCTACATTTGATGTTGAATACATCTTTTTAAATATCAGAGGTAAATCTATTGGTGAGGATATTGATGTTAAAATGGTTTGCCCAGATGATGGGAAAACTGAAATAACTACAAAGATACCAATAGATAAAATTAAAGTTAGATTTACTAAAGGACATACTAATCAAATACAAATTAGTGATGACCTTTGGGTTGAAATGAAATATCCAAATATTGATTCTCTTGCTATACAAGAGGAAACTGTTGAGGATACATTTAAATTAGTGTCTAAATCTATTAAAAAGATCTACAATGCAGAAGATGTGTGGGATTCATCTACTACAACAGAAGCTGAATTTATGACATTTATTGAATCAATGAATAGTAAGCAATTTGCTAAAATTCAAGAGTTCTTTACTACCATGCCATCATTGAAGCATACCGTTAAAATAATAAACCCTACTACAAGAGTTAAAAGCGAATACACAATTGAGGGATTATCCAATTTTTTCATATAGCCCTCTTCCATACCTCACTTGAGACCCATATAAGAATCAATTTTGGTATGATGCAACATCATAAGTATGGTTTTGATGATATCAATAATATGCTTCCTTGGGAAAGGGACATATACGTTGAATTATTAAGACAACACTTGGAAGAGGAGAAAAAGAAAATCGAGGAACAAAGACAACGTAACCGATGACTGCACTACTGTCAAAGTCAAAAGATGCATCAATGCGAGGTTTTAACAAACTAACGCAATCAATTTTTGATGTCAAGACGGCAGTATTTGGTAAGAAAATGCCAGAAAAGGTAAGTGAGGCAGAAGAACCATCAAATAATATAGTTGATTTTAAAGTATTAAATAAACCATCTACAAGATTAAATACTACTTCTATACTTGTTAAGAAACAAGCATTATTGGAGTTTAAATATGAGCGAGAGAGATTTGGTGGATTAAAAATAGGTAAACCTTCTCCAGTACCTAAATTTGCTTCATCTCCTGAGATGAGAAAAAGATTACAGTTAAAGAAAAGTAAAGATAGTGGTATAGATTTTAGTAGTTTTAAGAATATGATTGATGATCTTTTAAAAAAGATCATGCAGAAGGTTTGGTTTAGAATAAAGAGAGGTATAAAGAGATTAATAGGTAAGAAGGGTATTAAATTTATACGAAGTATAAAGAAGATATTCAGAAAGATTAAGATTAATTTTAAACTGTTCAGAAGATTTGCATTTAAACCTTTTAGACAGGCAAGAAGGTTTGTTCAAAGTTTACCAAAGAAAGCATGGAATTTGACTAAGAACATAGTAAAGAAAGGTGCTATGTTTGTAAAGAAAAAGTTTGCAAAGACAGCTGGTAAGAAGTTAGTAAAGCAAAGTGGAAAGAGTATGGTAAAGAATGTGGGTAAGTTCTTACTAAAGAAACTTAAAGTATTTTATAAGGCAGGACCAGGTAAATTTATTACTAAAATTCCTATAATTGGTGCTCTAATTGATTTTGCTATAAACTATTTCATTTTTAAAGAATCTTTAGGTGCATCAGTAATGAAGGCAGTTGGTGCAGGTCTTGGTACATGGTTAGGAGGTATAATAGGTACCAGTGTTGGTACTGCTGCAGGTAGTGTAGTTCCAATTGTTGGTAACTTAATTGGTGCTACTGCTGGTGGTGCTATAGGTTCTCTTCTTGGTGGTATAGTTGGTGATATGTTAGGTGGATTTTTATACAAACTTATTACAGGTGGGGGTGCTAAAGAAGGTGCTAAAGTTAAGAAACCTCAGTTTATACTTGTTGGTGAGGGTGGAGAAGATGAATGGATTGTACCTAAGAGTAAATTAGGATGGTGGGTTGCACCATTAGTAGGAGATATTATTGAAGAATCAGTTGACGAAGAACAACAAGAAAATGCAAAATTAAAGAGAGAAACTGATAAGATCTCTGAGGAGAGTGTTGAAACTGTAGAAGAAACAGAGAATAAAGAGGAATCTAAGACATGGAAACCTGGTAAGATGTTTAATCCTGTCATTCAGTTAAGTAAGTTATTTGATAAGAAATCAACTAATGTCAAGGAAATGATGTCTATCATTCAATCACAAGAACGTATTATTGAGCAATTAAAACCAGCTGATAAACCTGATTCTCCTATCACTCCAGTTAAAACTCCAGAACCTGCTAGAACTACTCTAAATAATATTGATCCAGATCCAGAACCTGATTATGCTGAAGTGATACCATCTTTATTACAATCAACAAATACTACAGTGACATCAGAAGGAGGACAAATGATACCATTCCCTATACCTGTAGGTGCTGATGGTGGATCTTCTGAAGCATATGCAGTATGGGGAAGAAAGGTAGTAGGTAACTAATGAAATTACCAGGCGATTCAGACAAACAAGATAAGGGCGTATCACATGAGATGATGCAGAGATCTCTGCAGTCACAACGTCGTGTGGTAAAACGTGTTGGGATGTTGGAAGATAGGGTTGAAGCAATAGATCTTAAGTTAGCGACACCTACTGAAACACCATTAGCATTACCACCATCACCACGTCAACTAGCATTACCACCATCAAAAGAAGAACCTCCCAAACCTACTCCTGTAGAATCAGATGAGGATTGGGAAGGTGATCCAATGGATCATCGTGATCTTCCATGGGCTAAAAGAGGTATAGATGATTTAAGAGATCAAATAGATAAAGATCCTAATATACCTTTTGGTGATGATAAGATTCCTTATGAGGATGACATTACTCAAATCATGAAAGACCGTGATGAGTCAATGGAAAAAGATAAGGAAGAAGACGTTGAAGATGAAATTGAAAAAGAAAGAGCAATACAACCTGAGGTATTATTAGATGGTGATCCTAGGGGTCAAGATGCCAAACAATTACCAACTGCTGATGGTAAAACACAAAGAAGAAAAACTAAAGGTAAAGGTAAAATAGGACTTCCTAAACTTCTTCCAGCTGCAGGTGGAGTAGCAGGTGGTGCAATGATTGGTGGTTTAAAACAAATAGCAAAGAATGTAAATGAAGCAAGGCAAGCATTATTTGATTTCTATAAAATTCAAAAAGATAGATTTAAATTAAGAAAGAAACTTGATAAAACAATGCAAACTAAGATGGATGCTCAAAAGGATGAAGCATCATTAGAGGGAGATCCTAAAGGTGATGATGAAGGTGCAAAGAAAGATCCTAAAACAGGAGTACCTCAAAAGAAACAAAGTGATCTTGAAAAAGGTTTGATGGCAGCATTTTGGGGTAGTATAGCAACAATGTTCTTCCCATTGTTAATAAAAGGACTTGGAACATTTTTTAATGATCAAGCAGATGAAATAGAAAATACAGAACCTGAAGATCCTGGTGTTGAGGAAGAACAAAAATTAGCTGATGATTTAGAAAAGGATACTAATAAGTTAAATCAAGAAGAAAAACAAGCAAAACAAGGTGAAGAAGGAGAAGAAAGAACTGAAGTACAAAACGAAGAACAAACACAGGTAACAGACGTACAATCTGCTGAAACTCAAGATACTAATCTAGAGTCAAATACTTCTATGATGCAGAGTAATGTCTCTAATCAAGAACAGTCAGAACAAGAAGAAGTACAAAGTTTTGCTGAAGGTGGTAAAATAACAACTACATCGGCATCTACTAATAAACCTAAACCACGTGGTGGTGCTGACGGTGTTAAACCTCCAAAAGTAGATACTAATAAAAAACAAGGACTTCAGCAGTTAAGAAAGTCAGATCTTTCTGGTAAAGGTGCAAAAGCACTTAGTAAGTTTGTAGCACCTATAAAGAGTGTATTTAAACTACCAAATATTGTTGCTAAGAATACATTAAAATTAGGTAAGAAGATCCTAAGTCCAGTAGGTAAATTAGCAGGTGCAGCAATTAGTAAACACCCTCTTGCAATGATGGGTAAGGGTATAATGAATATGGTAAAAGGTGATAAGGGTGATAAAGGTGATGGTGGAGATAAGCTTATAGAAAAAGGTGTTAATCCTGACTATTGGAATAAGGGTGATACTATGAAGGGATATAGTAGTTTAAAGAATTTCAGTTATAGTAATAACTATTCAAATGAAAAAATAGTTGATGGAAAAGTAGTAGAAGGTGCACCACAAACTCCTATTGTTAAAGAAGCTAAAACAGATAAACTAACAGAAATAGCATCTTCATTTGGTAGTAACATAATGAGTGATATTAAAGAACGTGGTGTGACTGGTATAGTGGGTGGTATTGCTGATAAATTTACTGGTAATTTATTTGATTTTGATGGTAAGAATTTAAAACCAGATCAAATGAAAAATGCTCAGATAGATAAAGGTGAGAGTGTAACTTCTAAAATGATTGCAGCTTTAGATGGTGCAAGATCTGTACAAAATCAACAAGTAATGTCTAAGCAAAATTCTGGTCCTGGTAAAACGATGAAAATACCATCTCGACCTAGTTCTAAGTCATCTCCATCATCAATTAATAAGTCATTACAACCTGGATTATGAACATCTCCGATCCATTACAAACTGATAGTTTTGAAATAGAATCTGCTTTTATTCACCCACATGAGGGTCAAAAAGAGAAGGTTGCTATAGATGCTGGTGCCATAACACAGTTTGAGTATTCTGAAGGATTAATGCAGAAATATGTAACTGTTACTCTTGAGATTGAGGATAGTACTTCTAGTTTATTTGAATCAATCTTTGGTATGGAAGAGATTGAAATTGTTGTATTTGATAAGTTTAGTGATAAAAGATTAGAGTTTACAAGAGAATCTGCAAATGGATCTTTATTCATATATGAAGTTCACAGTAAAGATGTAAATGATACTGTAAAATCATTTGTACTTGAATTGTGTAGAGAAGATGCTTTAAATAATGCAGTTACTAGGATAGGTAAAAAGTATACTTCTATTAGTGCTCAAGAATTAGTAAAAGATGTTATAGAAAAAGAATTAAAATCAAAGAAACCTATTGCTTTAGAAAATATATCAGATAGTTATAACAAGATAACATTTATACCGCCAAACTCAAAACCATATGAGGTGTTGGTTTGGACAAGAAACAAATTTATATCTGTGGATCAAAAATCTACTAAAACTGGTGGTGCTAATTGTAGTGCAGGTTATTTCTTCTGGGAAGGATACGATACATATAATTTTCAATCATTTGATTCTATTGCACAACAAAAAGGACAGGCAGCAGCATACAGTACTGGAGATGGATCTGGAGGAATGGATGAAGCATTTAGATTACAAGGAATAAATTTCCCTAAAACATTAAATATAATGGAGAATTTTGATCAAGGATTCTATTCTGGAGAGATAGATTTCTTTGACATTACTGACTGTGAGGTGGATACTTATCGCTATAATATTAAGGATAATTATGCAAAATGGGAGAAAGTCGCTGCACAAAAGGACTTACCTGTTCTATATAAAGAAGCACTGTCTGACGTATCAACACGTACTATGACAGTAGCATACACTAAAGATTTGTTTCTTGGGTCTGATGAGGACAACACTAACGACAAGTTAATGTTCCTTGAGACCGTTGGGCAAGCTGTTAGTAGATTTGGTGTTTTTACCAGTCAAGTACTAACTGCTAGTTGTATGTCAAACCTTGAACTTCGTGCTGGCAACATAATTTCAGTAGAGATATATGGTGCCGATGGAGAGGTTGACAAAAACCAATCTGGACGTTATATACTCTTTGAGTTGCGTCATATTGGAACTGGTGCTAATATGAGAACAAATCTCACACTCGTACGAGATTCTTTCGGAGTTTAAACTTATGAAAACTATAGAAGATCACATTCAACATGATAAAGAGATCGTTAACGATCCACTAGCAAATCCTGCTGCAAGAAGACATGCAAAAGAAGAGTTGCATGATCTTGAGGAATATGCAGAACATCACAAAGCAGAGATCGAAGCAGGTGATCACCATGATCCTAATGCTTTAGAATTATTCTGCGATATGCACCCTGATGAACCTGAGTGCCTGGTATACGATGATTGATGGCAGTTGCTAATACACTAGAATCTAATTATTGGTTTGGAGCACAAGGCAATCGTCTTTGGGTTGGTCAAGTCGAGGGTGATGGTGCCATTGATATAGATCATGAAGAACTGATTGATAAGCAAGAAAATAACAGAGTCAAAGTAAGAATCATGGGTTATCATGCTCGTGATCGACAAACTTTACCACCTGAGGATTTACCTTGGGCAACTGTTATGATGCCTACTAGTGCTCCACAATGGCACAAGAGTCAAGGTGCTATTCATGGACTAGGAATTGGTGCATGGGTGATTGGTACATTTATGGATGGAGAAAGTGCCCAACAACCTTTGGTTTTTGGGTCTCTTGGTGTGGTTGAAAAGGGTAATACATATACTGATGTAGCAGGTAATTTAGGATTAAGTAATAACTATGAACCAACACGTGCAGACACTGCTGCTAATAATAAACCTGCAGAAGGTCAAGGAACTGTAGGACCCTCAGGTAGAGGAGAAAGAACAGGTAAAAATAGTACTAATGATAAACAACAATTAGATGTAGAAAAGATTACATTTTCAGTATCAAATGGAAAATGTGGTCATAGACCAGAAGCTGAGTTTCAACGAATACTTGGTGAGTTATTTACCAAGAAACGTCGTAATGATGTAGTTGGAGATCTATTGATTGATAAGGTAACTGGTAAGATAACCAATAAGGATGAACTAACAAGATCCTACGTATCAAGATTACAACAAGTTTCTAATGGTATTTTAGGTGATGCTAAACAAGTAATACTATATGAATTAAAGAAGTTCTTTCAAGAGAATGTTCTCACACCGTTAACTAAAGCACTAAATCTAACTCCTGATAAAGATCCTACTGTTGTATTCAATGCTAGTGAAATATTTGACACATTTATGGATATTGTTAAGTGTCTTTTTGATAATCTTGCCAAACAGTTATTAGGAACTCTTTCTGATATGGTAAATGATTTATTTGATAATATACTTAATGCTGGTTTCTGTGTTGCTAGAGATTTAACTGAATTATTAGTATCATTAATTGGTGATGGTATTCAATCTGCATTAGATGCAATCAGCAATGCAGCATCAATTATAGAATCAAAAGGAAGTTATGAAAATGGATTCTTAGATAAGTTAGGAGATACATTGCAACAGTTCTGTAATGTAGATATTTCTTGTTCTACAGGAACTGGAGAGTATACAACTAAAGAAGGAGATAGACCAGATAATTTTGTTGATTCATTATTTAATAGAGTAGAAGCATTTGGTGAAGATGTTGTACCATCATTATTTGGTGATGCTTCTTTCTTCAAGGATATGGATAGTACTAGAATTAAAAATGGTGCTAAAGCAACTGATAGAGTTATAAACTGTTCTAAAGCAAATGATACATTAATACCTGCATTTCCTAATACATTCTTTACTGGTTGGCAAGGAACGCCAGGATCTACAATAACTCAACCAAAAGCAATACCTGCAATTAATCATCTTGGACAAGTTGTTGGTATTAACGTTATTAATGGTGGTAGTGGTTTAAAAACACCACCAAGTGTTTCTGTAATATCTTATGCAGGTTATGGTGATGGTGCTACAGCAATATCAAGAATAAAAGATGGAAAAGTAGTAGATGTAGTTATTACTAAAAATGGTGGTGGTTATCCATACTTTGATGGATCTGTATCTAACAATCCTTTAAAACTTGACGATAATGGAGATCCATTGTATGATCAAATGTATGGTATAGATGTAGAAAATCCATACTGGATTGGTATTATGACTTTTGCTCAACCACCTGCAATATTCAATGCAGGATATGGTTTAACTGCTGGCACCAAAGTTTGTGTCAAGAAAGGTAAGAAAGAAACTGCTAATCCTGTTTTACCAGAGTTCCATCCTATAATGGATAATGGTAGATTAGTATCATTAAAAATTATTAAAGAAGGATTTGGGTTTACTGCTCAACCTGAGATATATCTTTGTGGTGAAGGTGACGTTGGTGGATTACGATCTGCTGTAATAGTACCAGTAATTAACTATGTTCCTAGAAAAGATGTTGAAAATTACATCACAGATTATGCTAAGTATCAAACAATCATTGATTGTGTCGGTCATCCTGGAGATCAATAATGGCAATAGATCCTAAGACACAAGAAGTATTAAATTTTCTCGCTGAAAATAATGACGGTGGGGAAAAGAAGTATCCATACAACAGAGTAACCCAATATTCATGTGGTCATAAGATAGAGTTCTATGAAGAAAAGGGTGAGGAACATATTCAGATAAGACATGGGACTACTGGGTCTTATATTAAGATGTATCCTACTGGTGATATACAAATTCATTCACCTGCAAGAGATATAAACATTGTTGCTGCTAGAAATATTCATGTCAAAACTGGTGAGAAAGTAGATACAGAACAAAAGGATGCTAGTGATAGATTTGTATTACATGTAGTTGGTAATGCTCACCTTGACGTTGAAGGTGATATGCACACTCATGTACGTGGTAATAGACATGATAAGGTAGATGGTTTATACACACTTGATGTTGGTGATAAGTATATCATTAACATGGCAGAGGGTGGTGTAAATGCTAGAGGAACATATCAGGTAGATGTAAACAAATACAATTTAGATGGTGCTTATTTATTTCGTAATTTAAAGAAAGGTGGAGTTATGAAAGATTCCTTTGATGGAACATATATCATTGAACAAACAAGTAAAGGAGGAGTTCTTCAACTTAAGAGTGAAGGTGATATGCAAATAGATGTTAGGGGTCATATGAGAACAACTGTTAAGAGTAATTCAATAAATGACATAACTGGTAAAGTTGAGTGGAACGTAGGTGGTAAAAGGGTTATTGGTGCTCCAACTGGTCAAGCTATTGGTAAATTAGGGGCATCCACACCTTCATTTAATATTACTACCTCATCTGGTAAAATAAATATATCAGCAGCAGGACAATTCGGGATGGATTGTGGAAGCACCTCCTTATTCGATTCTGGAGGAAAGATGAAGCATAAAGCACCACGTATTGACCTCAACTAAACTTTATAGTATAATACTAATCATGGAAACCGAAGATTGCGTATCACGAGTAATCTGTAGCATACCTGCTAGAGAATTTACTATCTTCTCTGATGAAGGTAGAGTAACTAAAGTCCAATGTGACACCCCTGAGGAATTTCAAAATGTTCTTAATGTCTGTAAGGAGACACAAGAATTTATTAATTTAGAATTTAAATACTAATGAAAGTCAACACTCAGTTTACTGTTCCAGAAAAAGAAAAGGAAATTCCATGGAGGGCAGCATTAACAGAATTTCTTGAAGAAGAAGATTTGGAAGTTATTGCTTTAGCACTATGGGCAAAGAGAAAAACAGAACAGAAATATGATGATACCTATCAAAGGTTTAAAAACATAAAAGATTTGAATCTCACAGAATATTAATGAAAACTGATTTATTATTGAAGATTTACCTTGCTGCAAAGAAGGTAAAGGTGAAGTATCCTCCTAGTAGAAAAGTACACAACGTACATTTGTATGGTTGACTAGGCATAAATTTTTGTTACTATAACACCGTTTATTAGCGTATCAGAACATAAATAGTGGTGTAGAATTGGAGGAAAGTATGCATCATAACTTGGTGTCTTACAATCAACTTGCAGGTTCTTACAGAGATAAACATGATAACATGCTAACTGAATACTACGAGTGTCTGATCGAATGTAATGACGACCAACACACATGTAAACGTATATGCAGAGAGGTGTTAACTTAAACAGGGGGTTGCCAAACCCTCTTTTTTAGTGTATAATGAACGTAATTGAACCCTTATGAGCTCTTGAAAAAAGTATTATCTATTGCTACTTTAGTTGGACTTGTTGGATGTACAGCACCAATAACTCCTCCAACAGAAGCATCAGAACAACAACCAGGTTATTCTAGAACTAAAACTTGTTATAGATCAGAATACCGAGAAGAATATGTACCAGGCACTGAAGAAGATCCTGGTTTTGTTCATTCATGGAAAGAAACTATTGAGTTTCCTTGTGAACCACAAAGTCGTGCTACTGGAACACCAAGAAGACAAGTAGTAGAAGAATATAGACAAGTAGATGATAACGATTGTACCGATGGTAAGATAGCAGGTGCATTAATCGGTGGTGGTGCAGGTGCAGCAATGTCAAGAGGAGACGGAAGATGGTGGGCAATACCTTTAGGTGCAGTTGTAGGTGGAACTATTGGATGTGATCTTAACGGTGGTTAAATGAAAGATTTAGTTCTTTTTGGGGATTGTAGAAAGACATTACCTGCTTTTATTGATGAAGCAAGAATGTGTGTTACATCCCCACCTTATTATGGACTTCGTGACTATGGTGGAGAGGATTCACAAATTGGTATGGAACAATCTCCAGAAGAATACATTCAACAGTTAGTTGAGGTATTCAGATTAGTTAGAGATAATCTAACTGATGATGGAACTCTATGGGTAAATATAGGAGATTCTTATTACAATTACAGAAGTGATGGCAACTATCCTAAACAAACAGTAAGTAAAACTAGACAAGATCTACCTACTAAAACACCTGTTAGAGGAAATAAATTAAAAGGATTAAAGAGTAAAGATCTTATTGGTATTCCTTGGATGCTTGCATTTGCATTACGTGCTGATGGATGGTATCTACGTCAGGATATTATATGGCATAAACCAAATCCTATGCCTGAGTCAGTACAAGATAGATGTACCAAAGCACATGAGTATATTTTTCTACTCAGTAAAAACAAGAATTATTATTTTAACAATGAAGCAATCAAAGAACCAGCAAAAGATTGGGGGACAAGAGACCGCAGCAACGGTAAGTATCATAATCCTGGCAGTGGCTTGGTTCCTCATAGTGGTCTTACTAAGTCATATGAACGGAAAAATAAGCGGTCTGTTTGGTCAGTAATAAAGAAACCATATAAGGGAGCACACTTTGCTGTATTTCCACCAGAGTTAATAGAACCATGTATACTAGCAGGTTCTGAACCTGGTGATATTATTCTTGATCCATTTATGGGATCTGGTACAACTGCTATGGTAGCAAAACAACAGGGTAGATATTATATGGGATGTGAACTTCATGAAGATTATGGTGAGTTAATAAAAAGTAGACAAGAAGAAGCAAAGGGTGTATCTCAGGCAAATGGATTGACAGATCTTTTCTATTAATTTTGTCGTATAAATACTTTCAAGGAATATAATCACGTGTCATAATAGGATTACTCGATGGCATTAACACGCTTACAAAATATTATATCGTCCGTAGAAGGAAGGATTCTCTATGTAAATCCAGATGACTTTGACGCTACAGATGCAATTGACAATAAAGGAAATTCACCGATAAGACCATTTAAAACCATAGCAAGGGCAGTCCTTGAAGTGGCAAGGTATTCTTATGTCAGTGCAGGTAACGCTGATGATAAGTTCGATCAATTTACTATACTTCTATATCCAGGCGATCATATTGTAGACAATAGACCTGGTGCTGAAGCATATGCAATTCAAGGAGGCAACTATGTTGCAGGTGTTGGAACGTTCACAGATACACCACAAGCAGGTAATTATGCTTGGAATGCAGCAACAAAGCAATACGATGATTTATATAAGATAACAAACGGACCTAGAGGTGGACTAATCATACCTAGAGGTACTTCTATTATTGGTTTAGATTTAAGAAAGACAAAGATAAGACCAAAGTATGTTCCTTCTGGCGGTACAAACACTGCACCTACTGAAGTAACACTTAATTATACTGCAGATCCAAACAACCTTAGTCAACTTACTATAGATCAAGTTGGTGTTGGTGGTGTACCTACAGATATAAATGATCTGATATTAGAATCAGCATTTGAGAAAGGTGTATTAGGTCCTAAGTATTTTACACCAACTGCTTCTACATACACTGCATCAAGTGGTGATTTAGTTCTTGATATTGGTGCAGGTCATGGATTAACTATTAATGACTATGTTAAGATAAACACTAATTCATTGAAATTTGAGTGTTCAATGGATGGTAATAGTCAGAGAAAGACATATCCAAGACCAACTGACCCGTACGCTAACACTCAGATTCCCGTTGATTCAGTCACAAACAACACTATTACAGTCAATGTTGGTGCATCTCCAAACGTACAACATAATGTAACTAATGCCACATATTCTCCTACTACAGGTATTATGCAAGTTACTGTTGGTAGTGGGCATGGTATTTCTGCTGGTGAAACTGTTAAGATTGCAGATAATGCAATGAGATTTACCTGTGATATGGATAACACAGGCGATGTAAAAACATATCCAAGAAATTTAATTAAAACATTTACAGCAACTGATGCTGCATACAATCCTAATACAGGTATAGTAACAATAACTGTTGCAGGTCATGGTATGGATGATGGATCATGGGTTAAGATTGCTGATGATTCATTAACATTTAGTTGTGGATTTGGTGGTGCTGTAGGTGCTGCTGCAGAGAAAACATATCCACGTTCTACTGACCCTATTAGTGGACATTGGATTCCAGTTTCTAACACTACAACAGATACTTTTGATATTCAGTGTTTACATGATGTTCCATCTACAAACTTAGATGTACATACATTCGTATCTGCTGTAACAGGTGGTATTACACATAAGGTAGATAAAGCATTTGATGCTCCAGTCGAAGTTGTTGCTGCTGATGACGCTGCAGGTACTATTGATCTTCAAGTTGGTAGATCACCTATAGTTAACTTTGATGTAACTAACGCTGCATATGCTCCTGTTACTGGTATATTAGAACTTACTATTGGTGCTCATGCTTTCGTAGTTGGTCAACATATAAAACTAGCAGCAAACTCATTACAGTTTACTTGTACTTTAGATGGTAACACTGTAACTAAATCATATCCTCGTGCATCTGGAGAAGGTGCTAATGCAGGTAATCCTGACTATGCATATGAGAGATCATTAGAAATTACTGCAGTAACTGCAACGACTATTACTATCAATGTTAACTCTGGTGGTAATCCTATTAGTGACACTTCTGCCCACACATATGTCGGTGGTACTGCTACTAATGCTGTTATTGCAGGTGGTAATTATAATCATACATGGCAAGTTGGATATACAGCAACTGCTGGTATTACAAGTGGTGGTGACTATGTACATACCTTTATTTCTGCCCTTGCTGACTCAGTTGTAGCAGAGACAGGAGTTGTTGTTATTGAACCAGGTACAAAGATCAGTAGTATTGATACTCAACTAGGTTCTTCAACTATCAAAGTTAATCTATCTAAACCTCACGCTTATACCTCTGCAAATGGTTATTCGTCAAATACCTCAGAAACAGGTAAGATCGTTAAAGTACCTTATGAGGATGATAATTCACGAGCTGCATTGTTTAGAATTACTGGTGGTTGTTACTTCTGGCAATTTACTATGTTGGATGGTGACCCTGTTGGTATTTACAACACAGCAACTGTAGAACCACAAGCATCGTGGCCAGGTTTAGTCAGTCCAATAAGATCACATACTAAACTTACTATCTTTGAATTTGCATCACAGCATGACCTGTTCCATTTCTACAGGAAAGTTGCTGATTCAATTACATTAATAAATGCTGAGAAGATTGAACCTAAGATACAAGAGAACAGAATTGTTGGTGCTCTTGGAGATCAAGTTAATATCGTATCTGTATCAAGAAATTCAAATATTGTTACTGTTCAATTAGAAGAAGAATTAAATCTGACTGCTAATAACTACGTTGTTATTGCAGGTGATGTTACTGGAAATGCAGGTATTAATCCATATTACGTTGGAGAGAAACAAGTAAGTTCTGTAATAACTAAAACTCAATTCACATTCCAGTTAAGTCCATCTGATGAAACTGGTCTAAACTCACTAGAAGTAGACCAAGATGTTAACACTGCTAACTGGCAAGTTACCTATACACCTAGTGGATGTACTGCACAGGTAGAGATTGATACTGTTGAATCAGCATCACCATACATCTTTAATATATCTCTACGTTCTACCTATGGTACTTGTGGTATGCACGCTGATGGTTCACGTGCATCTGGATTTAAATCTATGGTGGTTGCACAGTACACAGGTATATCACTACAGAAAGATGACGGTGCATTCTTAAAGTATAGTACAGGTAGTGGTATCTATTCTAATGATGGTGTAACTGCATATCACACAGATATTAATGCAGTATATAATCCATTACAAAGAAGTTACCATGTAAAATGCTCTAATCGTGCTGTTATACAGGCGGTATCAGTGTTTGCTGTTGGTTATGCTGATCACTTCATTGCTGAAGATGGTGGTGATATGTCAGTTACTAACTCTAACTCTAACTTCGGTTCTAACGCTATGCGTTCTATCGGATTTAGTGATACATCATTCACTAAAGATGCATTAGGAGAAATAACACATATCATTCCTCCTAGAAATATTGAGTCAACTGACACTAACTTCTATTGGGAAGCGATTGATACACAAAATACAACAAACTCTAAAATATTTTTAACAGGAAGAACAGAACCTGCAGTTATTACCTCAGGTGGTAGTAAGTTCCAATCAGGAAACATTAGTCAAACTATAGGTGGTGTTACATGGGTATTGGGAACAACTAATGGTGTAGTTACAAGCATAGTAAGTTACAGTGGATTAGAAACATCAAACTTCCAACCAGGTGATATAGTTACTATTGATGCTGCTGGTCTTTATCCTAATGCAATAGGTCTTCCTTGTACACTGACTATTGGTGGATCATTAACTACTAAAGCAGGTAAGTTTACTGTTGGTGGTAGAAATAAGAATAAAGATGGTACTACAGTAAAAGATAAGATATATGTTCCACTATATGTGAGTGGTTCAGCATCTACCTCTGAACAATATGCAGAGATTGATCCTGCTAACTCACCTCAGGGTAATATATTTGATTGGGATACTACTGCTAATCAGTGGTATGTCAACGTTGCAGTTGGTTCTAACACTATTTTCAACACTATAAATGGTAACCAAGCTAAGTATAGTGCTAGTGGTATTCTATCAACACCTAGTTCTTATCTTAAGAGAATTGTAGATGAAAGAGTTGATAATGATAAGATATACAGATTACGCTATACAACTAAGAGAAATCCAACTACAGGAATCTTACCATCATATCCACAAACAGGTTATGTTCTTCAAATTAAGAAGGGAAGTGGTATTGCAGGTGTAGGTGATAGATTCACTGATGGTTCTAACTTACTATTACTTAACAAGAGATTCCTTGCATGGGAAACAGTTGCAAGATATAAGGCAGCAAACCCATCATATACTGTACCTGATATAGGTGGTAATGGTGGTGATTGGAATTGTCAGGATGATATTATCAGTATAGTAGATGCTGTGGCTTATAACTTACGATACGGTGGTAATGATGAGGTATGGGATGCAGCAAATTTATATAATAACCTACCAGCTGGACAGTACCTAGGATCAAGAGATGTCATCGTTGCAATGATTGACACATACTTGAGACCCCTTATGCAGAGTGTGATTTACAACACTGCAGTCACAGGTGCTATATTGAACAGAGACCCAGCAAACTCTGCTAATATATTCTATGATCAAGTTACCATAAACAATCCTGCAAACCTTAACTATGCTCAGGGTACTTGTGCTAACGTAAGAAACTCTTCTTATACATTACTGAATATTATCACAACTGCATTAGGAACCGATGCATCACCAGGTAACTTAGGTGGTGTTAGTAGAACTCCTCCTAGTGCTACTTACACTAGAAGATCTGGATTTGAGTTTGATGATGTGTATTATGTCTATGATGTTGAAGAGATCACACCATATGCATTTGATGGAACTAATGAAACACCAGGTGTTTACTACTTAACTATTGTTAAAGCATCTGTGGGTGTAGATACTTCAGTGTTACCAGGTAATACATTTAAGTTCAGTCAAGACACTGATACATTAATACCTACAATTGATATTGATAACCCAGTTAGTGATCCTATCATTGCAAGAAGTAGTGCTGATCCAGTACTGATAGGTAGTGTTAAAACTTCTACAGGTTTAAATGCTGCTACAACTGATCCTGCAGACCCATCATTCAGTATTACTAAAGAAGCAATCTCATGTTACTTCTATGAATACTTTAATAATGAATTAGAATGGTCATGGACTGGTAAGAACTCTCCTACAAGTCAGTTATCACATACTGTTAACCTTAATAATCTTGATGGTACACATGGTGCTACCACAGTTCTTCTTCAATCTGGAGATGGTGGTGGTGAGATAAGAAAGATTGATATTAATCCAACCAGAACTGGTGATACTTATGAAATAGAACTTAGAAGACCATCAACGATACGTTCTGGTAACCATACATTTGAATACGTTGGTTTCGGTCCAGGTAACTATTCAACTGCATTCCCAATCAAACAGACCAAGATTCTTTCTCCTGAGGAGCAAAAGTATGCTCAGTCACTCAAAGAGCAAGGTGGTATTGCATTCTACTCAGGTCTTAATAGTAATGGTGACTTGTATATTGGTAACACAGTTATTAACGCTGTTACTGGTAAGACAACAGAGAACCAAATTACTGAACTTGATAGTTTAACAATCAAAGATACCTTAACTGTTATTGGTGGATCTGGTAACATATTAAATAGTAATTTCCAAGGACCTGTAACATTCCTTAAATCAATTACAGGTGAAGGTGATAACATATTCTCAAGTATAAGTTTGAGGAACCCTGATGGTATAATTAGTAAACTTATTAACAATGATGCTATACCTACAGGTGGTGCTACAGGTGACTTCCAATTTAACACTGATCCACAACATGGTGGATACTTTGGATGGTCTAAGGGTGCTGATGGAGTATGGAGGACTTCTGGTTTAACAGAGTTAGATAAGATACATTCATATAAAGATGGTAGTAACTATTGTTTAAATATTGGATCTGACATAGTAGATCTCAGCAGTGATACAACGATAAATACTAATTATGCATTAGATATTACAACCAATCAAAGAATTGGTGGATATCTTGATATTGGAAGTCCTTCTAATAAAGGAACATCAATATCTTCTAACACTGCAAGTAAGGATACTCAGTTGAGTGTATTCCAAAATTGGACTAACAACACAAGTGTATTCAAACCAATAGAAGTTACAATTCAACCTGGTGCATTCTCTGGTGCTGCTGGCTCATCTCTCATAGATTTGAGAAATGGATCTGATAGCGTCTTTAATGTAGATAAGGATGGTAACGTTGCTATTAAAGAAGGATCTACATATGGTATATCTGATAATGCATTCTTCTTGACATTGACTGCTGCCTCTAGTTCTAACACATCAACTGGAGAAATGCAATTTGTAGCAGAGGTCAATACATCTGCTGGTTTATATGAATATACAGGTGCAGCAAAAGGTGGTGTTAAAACTGGAGTATCCTTTGGTTATAAAACTGCTACTGATATAAACTCATTTAAAACTATTGGAGGTGCTACTGGAGGTGGAATGTATTGGAGTTCATTCAATGCAAGATCTATATTATTATTCGTTAACGGTGTTCTACAAGAACCATACAATGAGTATGATTTTGATGGATCAACATTATATTTAAATTTTGATCCAGCAAATGGCACTAAGTTTTTCATTCGTGCTTTAGCAAACTAATCTAAATATAGTATAGGAAACTGCAAAATAAATGGCATTAACCAGGATTACATCCAATGTTATTAAGGATCAAACTATCCAAGAGGGTAAGTTTGATAAAACCTATTTGGACGCTACTCAAGCGGATATAGCAACGCAAAAGATTACCTTTCAATCTGATCTAGAGATCAAGGTTGGAAGTACTGGTGCTACTTACTTTAATGCTTCTTCAAATTTAGTAACAATAACAGCAACTCAACCACAAGATCCAGCATTAACAATCGGGCAAGGAAATATAACACTTGATAATGGTAGTATTACTTTAGTTGGTACAAACAGTGTTAACACTCCATTTTTAAATTTAAACAATGACGGTACTTTTGCTTCACCTGCATTATATTTTAATAATTCTTTAAGTACTGGTATATTTCGTAGTGATACTCCTGATACATTTGGAATAACTGTTGGTGGTGTAAGTCAACTTGAATTGACTGCAACAGATATAACATTTAAAAATAGAAATTTAAAGATTCTTTCAGAAATATCTTCATTTGATACAGCAATAAGATATGATTTAGCAAGTTCCACAATGAGATTTGGTGGAACAACTAATGTATTAGAAATATACACTGGTTCTGATGCAGTAATTAATGTAAGAAGTATCAATACACTTGGTCAAGCATTTGCAGGTGATGAGAATAGAGTTGGTATAAACACTAATGATCCTGGTGCAACTCTCGATGTTAATGGTACTATAAAAGCAACCAGTTATCAAAACTTAACTCTAACAGATTTCCCAGTAGTAACTCCAATAAAGGGTGGTACTGGATTAACACAACTTGGTCAACCAGAACAGTTATTAAGAGTTAATCAAGCAGGTAACTCATTAGAATACTTTACAGATAATCCTGGTGACGTTAGTAACCTTGCTGGTTTTGGTGTAACAGGTGATCCTCATGTATATAATGTGACTGCTAGAGGTACATCTGGTGGTAATCTAACACTAACAATAGATACACCTGGCGTTGCTTCATTCTCAGTACACACTGAAGACGTACCACAGTATGTTAAAGTATTTGGTATAAACACAAAAGATATTGATCAGTATGATGCAGACACTGCAGGTACTACAGTATTCAGTAACTGGGCAAACAGTATTGATGAACTATCTGCAGCAAATGCTTCACCACAAGGTTCTAGTAATAGTGCAGCAGTAAACTACACATATTATGCTGCATTAATGAATGTAAAAACTGGTGTTGTTTCTTCATTAAAGAAACTAAAACATAGTGCTAATAATACACAGGATTATATTACTAACGATGCATTGAGTTCATTTAACGAACAAAGATATAATAGTGTTGCTATCTACAGACCTGATTCTTCACATGGTATTTTATTATATCGTTATACAAGTGATGTTGCAGGTGTCATTGACAGAGATGGAAATTCATTACCAGGTCATTTACAATCTAAACTAAATCTAATAGCAATAATAGGTCAAAGAGATATTGGTTCATCAACTACAACTCTATTTACATATAGAGATTATGGTCCTTATGATAAAACTACTTGGGGTGATTTTAATAGTGACAAATCATATAATCCTAATTACCAAAAGATTAAAACTGTACCATGTCAGTTAACAACATCTGAAGTTTCAACATATGGTCCTTATCCTGGTTTCTCAGAAAGAAAAGTTACTGCTGTAGATAGAAATAATAATGTTATTACAATAAGTGATGCTGAAACTGTTAATGCAACTTTTGATGCAACTGATACAGCATCAGCATATATCAGCAACAGTTACCTCCAAGTAACACATGATGATACTGCATCACTTGAGAAAGTTATAGCAAGTGCTATAGCAAAAGGTTTGAACTCATTGTTATTATTAGGTGGAACTTATCACGTTAAATATCTTACTATACCTGATAACTTCTCCCTAAACGGATCTGGTAAAGCAACTATAATTAAGAAACAATATTTTGACACATCATATCAAGGAACTTCAAACCCAGAGTATTCGAGATTTTACTCTGCTATATGGATGAGAAATCCATGGGGAGCAAATGGTAGTTATGGAGATCGTACTGAAGGTGCTAATCTTTATAGTGATAATACATCTCTTGCTATTAAAGACAGTAGTATTAAATCATTAGTTGTTGATGGTAACTATAACTCTAATTTGAGATTAGGAGATAGTACAAGACCTGAAGG
>Ga0209348_1000283_pt1 | contig 28373 bp, 36 predicted proteins | sample ETNvirenome_2_30_FD_184065 | JGI IMG/M metagenome (GOLD analysis project Ga0209348, IMG submission 184065) | Marine viral communities from the Pacific Ocean - ETNP_2_30 (SPAdes) (version 2) | ecosystem: Environmental > Aquatic > Marine > Oceanic | place: Pacific Ocean | collected 2013-06-22
GTCTGTGCCATTATGATAAATTTGTAAATCCGAACCTGAGCCAGCTATAAATTTATTATTGTCATCTAGAAAAACATGACCACTTGCTTTTACACCTGTCGATAGTGTTTCAAATTTTTTAACATTATCATAATATAACTCTACGGCTCCATCATCAATAAATTTAGCAAAAGTTTCGCCTGCATTATTGCTAGTCAAATGAATAGTATTATCACTCTGCAAATATAAAGCTCCAGTTGTACTTGTTATTTTCAAATATCCATCACTTGAAGAAATAACACTATTTCCATCGTGATAAAGCTCCAGATCATCACCTGTACCTAAACGAATTTTTACATCATCATTAAAGTCAACATTTCCAGTGAAAGTCGCTCCAGTAAGTGCAGCTAATCCTAAATTTACAGATCCAATACCACCAACAGCCGAAACATTTACAAACCCATCATTTGCTGCATTTCTAATTTTTAAGGTGTTATCTCCTGTATCTGCATAAAATTGATAGGCATACGTTGTACTAGGATCTGATGCACCAGAATTATTAGAATTTATTGCAGCAAGAGCATTATTAATGTCTGTTCTTACGGCATTTCCCGTTCCATTATCAATTACTCCATCATGTTGTGCCATTTAGCTCACCGTTAATCTATAGCCGTAAAACCAGGTTTCAGCCGTAACTGTATTTTGGTTGTTGCCTTCATTGTGTTCAACATATTGTGCCACAGTATCTCCAACTGATAAATCTAGTATAAGTTGAGCATGAACTGATGTAAACACATCAGCCGCAGAACAATAAGCCCTTGAAACCTTCCCATATGCCGTAAGCTGTGCATCATTTACATAAAAGGACATTTGTATGGCATCACCATCTTGCAAGTCATCAATGCACACCTGACCGCCAATAACGTACTTTCCAGCCTTGGCTGTTGGTACTGTAAATTTATAAGTTGAAGTATTGTATGCACTATCTGTATCTAAAATTTCTGTATTGTTACTGACAATAGTAAAAGTAGTATTAGCTATTGCTTGTGCTGCACTTGGCCTGACTGCAAAAGCTGGTTTATTTATACCAAAATTTGTATCTATATAGCCTAACTGTACAAATGCGTTATTAGCACCATTTCTTATGGATAAGATATCGCTATCAGAATTAATTGATGGCTGATAAGCAGTTGTAATTGATGGATTACCAGAACCAGAATTTAATGAGTTTATCGCAGCAAAACACTGATTTATTTTTGTTCTAAAAACAGATCCAACATTATTATCGACTGTAAAGCCACTTCCTCCTGTATCGTCAACTCTTGCCATTAGGTTTTATTTAATAATTTAAGTTTACAGTAAAAAAGAAGATATGCCTATGATGTATCACCTTTTCCGAAACCTGTAGCAGTAAATGTAAAAAGTACTGATGTAACTGAATCACTACTATCAATAAATCTTAAAGTAAAACCTGTTTCAGTCACTTGTACTGGTTGATAATAAACTGTATTTGCTCTTGAACTAGCTCTAGGGAAAATATTAACTGTAGGTGGTGTTTTAAATCGTTTAGAAAATACTACATTAACGCCAGTTGAACCGCTTGCAATATAACCTTCAGAATCAGGGGTAACAGTATTACCACTTACAATTTCAGTTATAGTTGCATCCCTCTGTGTTTCTGTTCTAGGTGCAAGTGATCCTGTAGCTCTTAATGTACTTATCTTAATATTTTCATCTGGCTTTGTTGAAGTAAATACAGCCCTAAATTTATATCCACGACCTTTGAAAGTAGCATTACTAAACTTTTCAAATGCAGTAAATGTAGGACTGCCAGAACTAGGGTCATCATCAGTAGTGGCAACAAATAAATCAACTTTTGGTTCGTCTACCTTTGTACCATCAATATCAGAAAATGTATCAATATTATTTCTTGTATCTATATTTGTATTTTGTAAAAATGTAGTTGCTGCAATATTTTTTATAAAATGTGTAGGCATTTTATTATTTGCACCAAGATCTCCAGTAGTTGTAAATTCATAAGTTGCAGTTGTGGCAACATTACCAATCTGATCTAGATTTGGTGTTAACGTATCAAAATCTGTTATCTCATCAAATATTCCATCACCTACTAAAGTCATTTCTAAACCATTTCCATCTGGGGAAATTGTACAGCCTGTTTTTGTACCGCCAAAACTAGCTCCATCTTCATTTATATTTGTGATTGCATCTTCATCTTCTGCTTCTGAATCATCTAAATTGAATTGAACTGTTTGTTCACCATCAGAAAAAGTATCTTTTACATCTCTAGCTCTTACAACATAAGTTCCAGCTAATTTCGGAACTACGGCATCTGTAGACGTACCAGGTATGGCTTCAATTATTGGGGTTGAGTTTTGAAAATTACCACCACTTGTAAGGTTTGTATGTTTTATATAAATTCGACCTCCATTTACAACAGTGGCATCTTCTGATTTATTCCAAGCTAATTTTACAAAGTTTTTATCTATTGGTTCTACTGTTAAACCAGTTAAATCATCTGGTGGCGTTTGTTTACCTAATACCGCTACTGAAATAAACGAGCCAGTGCCTGATTTTTCTCCATCTCCTTTCATAGTAAAAACTTCAATTTCATATACATCACCTGGATCACTTTCGGCTGTCGTTTGTTCAGCATCAAAAATTTGAAAACTTGTTGCTTGAGTCATCACTTCTACCTCGTCAGCAGAAGGTGAACTGTATTGAATAATATATCCAGAAGCACCTAACACAGGTTGCCATTGAATATCTAATTTATTTTTTAAAACTCCATTTTCTACATAATGTATTTCTTGAACCTCTAAGCCTTTTGGAGATGGTAAAGGATCATTTAAAATAGTTATTTTTTGTTGGGGTATCTCATTAATTATTCCCTCTACAAAATCATATTTTGCGGAGTTATAAGTTATAGCTGAAATTGCATAAGAATTGTCTGAGTTTTCGGTAACTGAAATTACTCTGAAAGACTGATTTTGAAGGGTTGTATTTTCTATTGTGAATACGCTATTAGGATTAGGTGCTGTATTTACATCGTTACCATTTGCATCTTTTATTGTAAAGTGCTCATTTGAAGCAAGTGTTATTGTTGACCCAGAAACTCCTGATGAAGAATCTATATTTTTTGTTGATACAGTTCCGTCAGGCATTACAACACTTATCGTTGCACTATTGATTTGAGGTAAATCAGTCGATTCTGTATTGTCTACAACAACAGTGTTACTTGTTGCAGAAACAATTCTTCCACCTCTTCTCAATCCAGCTTTTAATGGATCTTGAATTTCAATTAATGAACCTACCCTTACAATTACACCAGCTTCTAATGTCGTTGTAAAATTTACTGTCTGCGTAGCTCGCTGTTCATCAAATAAAAGCATCCTTGCTGCTCTTATTGCCTGACCTCTAGAAGTACAACCAAAAGCAGCAGTTCTTTCATGTATCTCTCCTAATGATTCTTTAGCTGTTGTATCAGCAGAAGAACCAAACAGATCTTGTAAATCTACCGTTTCAACATCATTTTTCAAAGTAGCTGTATTGAAATAAGTTACTGTAACTCTTGTAGCTCTTTCTCTTAGATCTGTTCCTATGTATGTAAATCCTGCTGGTGTTACATTGCTTAAATTAAAAATATAATCAGGCGTTGTTTTTGGACTATCTTGGTTAAGTTTTACAGTTCCTTCACCATAAAAAGGAATACCTCTAAATACAGAACAAATATCTTTTATAACTTTATAAGCATCTTCTCTTGTATTTAAAGTTGTATTCAAACTAAATCTAGGTTCTTTTTCCCCACCAACTATCAGATTTTCAACTAAAGTTGCACAATATTCTGATGCATTAAAAAAAGAATATTGATCCAACTGTGATTCAGAAATATAATCACCTAATCCCATAGTACTGTTTGTTAACAACTCAAAAAGTATCCACGCTGGATCGCTGGTCCATACTTTTGTAGTAGTTAATTGACCATTAAAAATATAACCACTTGGATAGACTATCCTGCCTGTTTCATTATCAACGGTAGGAGACCCAGTATTATCTGCTCCTGCTCCTGGTATTCTTACTTTAATACCTCTAACCTTGTAAATTCTTTTTGGTAATCCTTGAAATTGCGAAGAGTCAAATTTAAACGAAGTATGAGCAAATTTTGGATATGTTTGTACTTCATTAACTATTGTACTCATCGCTAAAAATTTAATTATATTCTTATTTTTTCCTCCTGTTGCTGGATTCTCACTCATTCTTGTTACTTTTATTGAAACAGGAAAATTATATGAAGGGGGTATTTCTATAATATGATCTCTAGTAAATTTTTTTGTTGTTTTTCCTATAATAAATAGTTGGTCAAAATTCTTTTTTTGCTTACCTGGTTTTTTAACGTACTGCTTATCTTCAACAAGAGTTTCAGTACCATCGTTTTGGACTATTCTTATTCTATATTTCACTTTTGTTGACTTATTATTCCCTTTGAAAAAAGCATCAGCACCAATAGTAATTCTTACAGCATCTATAGGATTATTAGGATCATGCGGAACTTGAATTGATACACCGACATTTGGATTTGCATTTTCAATTACTGACCCAAAAAGAACATTATTTACGGGGGTTTCTGCACCTATTTGCATAGGTATTGTAGTCTGTCCTTTTCTAGTTACGGAAACAGTATTAGTACCAGTAATAGTCGCAGAATTACTTGCTTCAACGGTAAATTGGTTTGTTAAATTAGAAGTTTTAACAACAAACGTTCCATCGACACCAGCTCCAGAAGTAAAGTCTATAACTAATGTGTCTCCGACATCAAAACCATGATCTGTGATGGTGATAGTAACAGTCTTTCCTGCCTGTGTATAATTTCCAGTTTTTGTGACATCTTGGTCAGTATTACCCTCTCTAAAATCAAAACCTAAACCTTGATAATTAAAATCACTATCTTGCAAATCAATTAATCCGTCTGCGTCTGTAACTGACAAATCCGCAGTAGGTTTTAATATCGGTGTGTTATCAAAAAATATATCCTTAAGACAAGCTAAATTGTAATTATATGTTCCTTTTGCAAACCCAGTATCATTAGCACTTTTAAATCCTTCAATCTCACCTTCAGAAATTAAATCAATAAAACTAGCAAATTGAACTGTTGTTAAAAATTGACTACTCTTTTTCTTTAACTTTTTTGGTATTTTAAATTCACTGTTAAATCCAGACTGTTCCATAATAAATTAACTATCCTTTCCTTTTCCAGTAAGCTGTGCAGTATCTAATGCTGCTGAAATTACGATAGATCCTGTATAAGCTTCTCCAAGACAAATTGGAACGGCAACACCAGCATTTATAGTATTAGATATTCCATTAAATGATGCGTTAAAACTTTTGTCCTTTGCAGCAGCAGAAGAATTAGATGTATCTGTAGGTTTAGGTTGAGGATTTAAAAAATTCTGTACTTGATTGTCTAAATATGATAAGGCATAAGATGTTGCTATATCAGTAATAGCTTGTCCAAAATTAAATCCTTGGTTACTAGGGGATACACTGGAAGGAGAAGGAGAACTACCAACAGAATATGTATAACTAAAATCCATTTGTGAAGGTGTATAACTATAGTTTATTTCATATTGATTACCGTAAGATGAATATTCTTCAAAAGAACTACCGCCAATGGGTGTATCAAAGCTAAAACTGGAACTTGAACCTGTCGCAATAGGAATTAATCGTAAAATTTTATTTCCGATAGGATTTTCCATTTGTATATTATTTATGTATTTATCATTTACTTTTATTGCATAGGTCATTCTTAGTATTTTTTCTGATACTTGTGGATAATTGACACTTAAAAAACTAAAAACCTGTTTTGCACTATTCAATTTAGCTTCAAATTGTTTTCTACCTAATAATTTTCTTAATTTCCCATAAATAATTATTTTTGTGAGCATTTTTTTAACTCCTTTGGATTAAAAATTTTATAATTTTTATCTTCTACACTAACTATATAATACGGATAATCTAGCTGAATACAATTATTTTTATCATTTTGACTCAACTCTGCCGAACCAGTTGGATGACTATGGACAATACCAATAACTTCAGCCTTATCTTCTATTTCTATCCAATCATCTATAGAAATTTTAAAATTGTTCCTTTTATCTTTTGCTACATTTTTACATTTAAAAAATTTTACTTGTTTTTCAACAGAAGCTAATAATCCACAAGATTCTTCTGGCATACAATTTATTGCATAATCTATAATTTCTTTCTGCCAAGTCATTAAACATAACCTCCAATACCAGGAAATTCTTTTTTTGTAGCTATTCTTTTTGGTAATTTTACATTTGCTAAATCTAATGTGCTAATTAACTCATAAGATACAAGTTGTCTAGTTTCAAAAAGTTTCTTACTTAAAACAAATATCTCTCTCGGCAACTCCTGTGTAGAGTCACCAAGCCCATTTGTAGAAAAAGGATTAATATTATTTGGAAAGTTTTCTTCATCTATAAACTCTAAAAGCGTTCTAATTCTTGTAAATTTTGCACCAACAAGATCGTTACCTATATTAAAAGCATTTACCGTAGAAATTAAAGCAGTAAATAAATTCAAAGCATTACTTATCTGAAATTGTGGTCTTGGTAAAGCTCCTGCTCCAATAAACGTAAATCCACTGGCTTCAACAGGGTATCTTAAATAATCTTTATTAGCCCACTTTACTTTGCCATTAGTGTTTAAAGACGTTCCACTATGGAAATAGTAAATGCCAGAAGAATCCTCTGAATTAGGTGGGTTACCTGTTGCAAAATGAATGTTTTCAAGTAGTTCTAATTGAAATAATTCAATCACAGTATCAGGATGTTTGGATTGAAGCTCTGATATTGGTATTGGCATTAAGGTTCAAATACTTGTCTGAAACTTGTACGAATAGTTGCTCTATTATTATACGGAATTGTTTTACTCCATGATTCGCAAACATATTTTCCTTGTCCAGATTTAACGATTGTAACTGCTGCGTTGTCTCCTGAAGTCACATCAGAACCCGAAGAATCAACAGTCAGTGTAAATTGAGTATCACTTGTGTCATTTTTAACTGTATAAGAACCAGTAGCAGGATTGTTACTGGTAAAAGTTCCTGTAATGACATCACCGATTGCTAAACCGTGACCGCCTGAAATCGTAACAGTTACATTACTACCAGTTTTAGTGTATGTTCCTGTTTTATTGATGCCCTCCCCTGGAGGTGTAAAATCAAAGCTGGAATTATCAAAACATCTACTTTCTAAAAATGCTTCTATAATATCAGCTTCTGTTTCAGAAACATTAAATTCTAGCTCATATAGCTTTGGAGATTGATTCAATCCAAAGGTGGTACGATGCTCATAACCATCTCCCAATCGAACTATTACTTGTCTCGGTCTAGTTCTTTTACGAAATGAGTAAGTTGGTGTGATTGAAGGGAAAGTAGCCATTATGCAAGGAGTCCTCCTGATCTTTGTTGTCTGCGTATTTCAGCTTGCACAGCAACGCCTATTTCTTCTCCTAATCGCCTTGCGTTAGAATTTCCTCCAGACATTTCTGATCTACCTGTACTGAGATTAACATTAACTACTACATTATTTGTTGATCCTTTTAAAGCACTATTTGATGTAACTTTTCCCGATACACTTGGTGTAAATAATTCTGGTCCTTTTTCTCCGACCATATATGATTTTCCTGCCATTGCGGGTCCGCCATTAGCAAGAAATCCACCAAACAAATTACCGAATATACCTTTACCTTTATTAAGATCTCCCTGTATATTTCCAAATAAAGCCCTATTGAAAAAAGCAGTAGATATTTTATTAATAACATTACTCAGTAAATCACTTAAAGTAGATGTGCCACGGATCATGCCCTGTATTCCCTGAGACAAGTCGGTTGCTATTGTCTGAGCCATTCGTTCAAATGCTGCTGCTGTTTCGTCAGCTAACTGTCTCTCTTTTTGTAAATTTTGTAAATGTTTAAGTTTGTTGCGTATTTCAGCTTCGTCTTTTATTTCACCATCTTGTTTCATTTGCATTATTTGTTTTTCTATTTCAAATTCATCTGAAGTCAATCCAAAACTTTTTTCGAGTAATACTATTTCATCGGTTATATTTTTTACCCTTTGTTTCTGTATATCTGCTAATAGTTTTTCAACAGCAGCCTCTTCATTATTTTTATTAACTGTCCTTTGTCTTTCAAAAATAGCATCTCTAGCTTGATTAGCACTGGTTATTCCTGGAAACTCTGCTAATAACGCTTTTTCTTCTTCGCTTCTAAAGAAAGGAGCCTTCATCAGAAGGTCCCGTGCTTTGAGTAATTTTTGAGTCTCTAGATCATCTGATACTTCAGCTTGTCTCATTAAATTAGCGTTACTTACTGTTCTAAGTAACCCTGCACCTAGGCCACTTGACTTTAAGAAAGATGCAAAACCTGCTCTCATTTGGGTCATTGCTATTGTAAATTGATTTGCTAGTTCTGTAGTTCCTTTACCAAATCTTTGTAGAGCGTCTACACCTTCTTTACCTACGAGATTAATCATCTTTTGTCTGGCTGCTTCAAATGCTGCTTCTTCGTCACCTAGTTTTTGCAGAGTTTTGAGGTTCTTTTCAAATTCCGTTCCAGTAATTCCTAATGCTGCTGATACTGCCTCTACATCTTTTGTTGCATCATTTAAAGCTGCTCCAAGTTTTCCTGTTTCTACTGTAAACGATTGGATGGTTTGAGCTATTGTGGTAGCTGCTATACCTCCTGCAAATCCACCCATTTGTCCAAAGGATCCACCAATACCGCCACCCAATGCACCAGCAGCACCAACAAAAGGACCTTGACCAAATAATAGAGGGAAGCCACCACTTATTAACGCACTCTGGAAGTCAAATCCTCTGCCTCTGGCTGGACCAGGTAACAGTTGTCCGTCTGGTCCAAAATTTAAAGGACTGCTGGCTCCCATTGGAAACTTAAACGATGCTCCTCTTTTACGGGTTTTATTTTGTTCTTGTATAAGTTTTAGTCTATTTTGCTCTTTAGTTATGCCGTTAGTAAGTTCATTATTTATACGCTGTATGGAACCAAATTGCTTCCTGTTTTGAGCGTCTACCAATTCACCCATCTTTGCTCTTAACTTCGTGGTTTTCACTCCCTTTAGTTCAAGCATATTTAGATCAAACTGGAACTTTAATCTTCTTCGCTGCTGTGCAAACCTAGAGTCTATGCTCATAGCTGATGCACCTGTACCAAATTGTTCTAACTGTTTAGCTGTAGCAATTTGCGGTCCAAAAGGAACACTTGTCTGTTGTCTGCCCTGAGTACCTAAATCTAGTATTTTTATACCTCTTGTACTAGGCTTAAGCATTTCTGTGCTCGGTAAACCTAATAGATTGTTTGGACCGACTCCTCTACGCTGACTATCCATAAACGCAGCAGTTCTACCTGATGTTCTATTTAGTGCTGCTTCTGTTCTTTTTAAACCAATTATTTGTTGAAGAGTTTTTACTCTATTATTATCAACACCAGCATTTTTAATATTTTCTTTTAACTTTTTTTGTTCTAGATCAAGCTCTTTAGCAATAGTTTTGTTTATACTTTCTGCTGCTATAAACCTTTGCTGCTGATTTAAAAAAGCACCTTGCCTTAAACTTTTTCGTAATTTATCGAGTTTTAATCCTCTAGATTCCAGATCGTTTAGTTGAGTTTTTAACCTTTTAGTTATAAAAGCATTTCTAGTTCTTCTATCATCGTTTTGTAATCTTTGCTTTTCTATTATCTGTGCTCTACTATCTATTTTTACAGGGGTCTTTAAGTTTCTTCTAAGTTTATTTACACGTTTTTCTAATTTCTCTAGTTCAGTTCTAGCTGCTTTAGTATCTAATTTTATATTTACGCTGTAATTTGACGCTGCCACTTACACAAAAAATTACTAGATAACACAAGTTTAGCGTACTTTGCGTGTCTGGGCTTGTCTTTTTGCTTTTTCGTAGGCTTCTTCTTCTCGTTCAGATTTTATTTCAAAATATGCGTTCCATGCGTATAGCTCTTGCGTCGACATTTTTTCTCTTATCTCTCTATGGGTGTAGCCTAGTTTTTCCGCAATAAAAAATTGCAAGTAGACGAAATTGTTTTTACTTAGTTTCGCTTTTTACGGCATCGGGGCTTTCCTCCTCGCCCATGCTCTGCATTTTAGTCATAATATCAAGCAATACTGCTAGAGGTATTTCTCTTCTTAGAGATGGTAAATCTGCTGGTACAAATAGTTTTGCACCTGACTCATCTTCGGCTTTCGTAACAATTACCTGAAGAGCAAAGTCCAAACTTCCTTCTTCCTGACCTTTGTTCATAGCCAGTAATGTATTGTTTATTGTGTCTCTATCAGCTATTGTAAGAGGCGACCAGAATATTTTTAGGATTAGTTCTTCCCCTTTTAAAATAGAGTAGCTACTACGTTCTTCAACACTAAAGGCTTGCTTTAGCTTGTCGATTGCTCTTACTGTTGCCATAAAAAATTGTATCTATTCTTGTAGTATAGCTTATTACTAATAATCAACACTAAAACTTATATTTTTAGCTTTGAATGTTTCAGCTAATGCTAACGCTATAGCATCGTTGTACCGCTCAGTTTGCATATAAACTTTGTACCAATCGGGATTTTTACTAGGAGGTGTTATTTCATCAACTATCTGTGAGTGCTCGTAATATGTTATTCCTCCTGCTTCTCCCACAGGTGCAGTAGCTCCTGGATTATTTATAGCGAATCCAGCATATTCGGCTTCGTTACCAACATATAGATCTTTCTCTAAAGGTACTTTTTTGGGCCGTTTTCTCTTTGGTAGTGAACGAGTTACTCTTATTTGATCGTAAACACTGCCTGTATAATCAGGATCTTCCATGACTTCAAGTAATGAAGCATCATATCCCTCTATATCTCCTTCGCCAATTTGTGCTCTTTTTCTTGATTCTTTAACTGGTTGCACTGGAGTTTCACTTATCTTCCAACTTGTAGCAAAATGACCTGTCCACCATGGACCAGCAGCCTGTAAATCCTGTACCATTGCCGAGGCAACTTTACCTCTAAGTCTTATCATGTCTTGCTCTAAATCGTTAGCAAGCTGTGAAATGTCTTTGTTAGGCATTGGCAGTAAAAGTGCAACTAACTACAGATAGAAAATGACTTTCTCTTTCTGTACTGACAGAAGTTGGTCCAGCTATCTGACCAACACGGGGAGAAGCAGAAAATGTGTCCGAGTAACCTGATGCGTTTACAGAGATCAATCCATCTATAACAGCTTCGGCTATTGCTGCTCCATCTGCTGTTCCTTTATTTTTGGGAGTCATAACTCCACAGGTTATTGATCCTCCATAATAATCCAGTGCTCCTCCCTGTGGTTGGATTGTTGATTGTGTGAAATCAAGACTTACCATTACATACTTTTTATTTTTACCTGGAGTTGTAAAAGGCATATTGTCGAACACAACTGTCACTGTATTGTCAGCAGCAGTTACGGCAGTTTTAATTGCGGTTTCAAATGCTGCTCGTGCGTTTACTAAAGTCATTAGAAAATAACGTCAACTCTGAATAAATATTCCTGACCACCACGCAAAGTTCTCACATCTGTAATCTTTGCAACTCTGGTAGATCCAGAAAATGTAAGAGTGATCTCATCTGATAATAAAGGCTGACTGTCTCCTATGAGATCGGGTGTTATAAAAATTCTAGCTGTGTTTTCCTGGAATCCTGTTTCTTCACTGGATCGTATAAATTCTATAGGAACTTTTATTGTATAGCTTGTATCGCTACTGGTTACTGCACCTGTTGAAGTGTTATACGAAGCAGATAGTTTTCTGGTGTAGATAATTGTTGTGTCTAATGAGTCTCCTAGTTGAGACACTACCTGTTTGGCTACGTTTTTTAGTAGTGAGTCTAGTTGTCCTGCCATTATCCTCTAACTGCCCGTAGTTGGAAACTGCCAGCACCGCCTAGCATATATGCTCCAAGATAACTTTGCAGCCACGGGTAAACATCTAAAATGTTATTTATAGATCCAGTTCCCTGACTCGCAGTGTTGTACTTAACTTGAATATCTCCTAGTTTTACTTCGGAGAAATTACCATCTTTACCAGTAGTACCAGTAATAGCATCTGTATCATTTGCTAAAGCATTAGCTAATTCAAATTGTGCATATTTAATACCTTGAGGAATTAAATCGCAAGAAAGTTCTACCCCATCTACCTGATAATTATTTCTTGGAAATTTTAACGCCTGTCCATCATCACATCTATCTCCGTAATAAACAAAACTATCAATCCATCTTGTAGCTGATATTAATGCACGATTCTTTTTATCATCCTGTTTATTATCCCATTGCGTAGAACTTGGGACAGTTTCAAAGTATGCGTCTGCTTCAGCTAATGTGACATAGCTATTAGCATTTGCTCCTTTTATTGTTGCGTCTATAGTAGCTGCCACGATTATTAAAGTAATTTAGTTTTATTGTAGCGTAAAGAAAAAACCCCACCAATATTTGATGAGGTTTTTGATGACCACTTTCTAATACTATTAAGAAATATTAGTTGTATCAAGGGGTGAGTTAACAATTATCTCAACGATGGGGATTAAATCAGCATCGTATGTGATACCCCAGTTATTTGAGTTGCCTAACTGAGCATTTGTTGGGTTGTCAGTAGCAGATGTCCACTTAGTTCCCATAACGTGATAAGCACTGTGATAATCAACAGACATAACATCCTGCTTGGAGAGAATGTTTCTATCTGATTCAATACCCAATGGTGATTGCTCTCCTTCAAGGATTGTGCCTGACTTAATTAAGAAGCAACGGAACTCAGTCTGATGACCAGAAGAACCAGGAGCAACTGTATTAACCTGAGAGTCAATAACTACATTCATGCCAGCAAATTGTCCGATGCTTGTTTCACTAACACCGACACCACCGCCACCCCAAGTTACTGCACCACCAGTTGATAGAGCAGATGTTGAGAATGTAAGCATACCAACTTGATATAAGTAGTAAGCAACAGATGGGTGAACAACTAAAGTGTCTAACTCATCTCCTCTTGATCCAAGAAGTGATCTTCCTCTTGCAACAGTGGAAGCTGTTAGGAAGTTTGCTTCAACAGCACTTGTACCAGCTTTAGCTACGTCAAGTGAGTTTGCACCTAATGGACCAGTACCAGAAGCAAATAAACCATCTAGCAAGCTGAATAATCTTGCAGAGTTTAGTTTGTTGATAGCATCTGCAATTTGGTTTCTGATGTGACCCATTGGATCTTCACCAGCAGCCAATACAGCTACATCATCAACAGCATACGCAAAACCCCTATGACAGATGGTTGCGATCTGTGTATCTGTACCAATCTTCTGTGGTGTCAAGTGACCTTGATTACTTGTACCCCATGTTGCTGTACCATCTAAGATTTCCTCAGTTGGTGTGATTGGGTTAAATTCTGGAACTTGTATTCTTGTTCCACCTTCTGTTGCGTCAAGAAGTGAGTTTCTTACAACAGCCCCAGATTTAATAAACGCACTACGCTCCTTGATTGCTTCGGAAACGTATGTGCTGAGATTATTTCTCTTAACGATATCCGCTAATAGGACACCGCCAGAGTAATTCTGAAACGGAGCAGCCATTCAGATTACCTATAAAAAGTTTTTTGCGATACCCTAATCACAGATAAGGGAATTAGTTTCACAGAAACTAACTATTTTTGAGCCTCTTGCTTGAGCACTGCTGCAAGCTGCGGATCTTGTTCTAATAGTAGCATTTGTTGTGTGAGATTGCCCGTTTTCCAAGGGTTTACAGGTCCTCCACCAGCATTTGCCACGGGGCTAGGTCTAGCACCCATTCCTGCTGCTGAACTTGGTTTAAAATGATGTTCCCAACCACTTCCAGGGTTTTTGAGACTACTGATATAAGTATTTAAATCTTGCTCAACTCCACCATTAAGAATAACTACTTTACCTTCAGCGTTCTTTTGTAACTTATTTTGTAACAATGATAAAGTTTGTTCTGCATTTATAGCTCCAAGATTACTGATAGCTGCTAGGGCTGCTGTTTTTGTGGAGGCTACTTCGTGAGAGTTTTTCATCTCCTCTAGTTGTTGAGACAAGCTAGAGATTTGCTGATCTTTTTCCTGTGCTGTTTTATTAGCTTCCTCCCAAAGAGTTTTCCATTGACCCTGTTCTTCTAAATCTTTGGTACGTTTTTCTTCTTTCTGCTTATAGACATCATCCAGTTTTCCCTTGATGCCTTTAAACTTTTCCTGTAATTCAGCAGCTTCTTTACGGGCAGCAGCTAATTTTGCTTCGTATTCTGCTTTTACAGAACTGAGATCAGGTGCTTGTGGTTGTGAAGGAGTGTCAGCCACGGGCTGTTCAGCAGGAGTCACGGAGTCAGGCTGAATGACTTTTTCTTCGATTGCCATTAATTATTCGGAAAGTGGATTGGTAGTTTTCTTTTTTGAGGTCTTTTTCTTGTTTTCTTTTGGTTCAGGAGCAGGACAAACTTCAGCAACCTTTTGTGCTTCAGTTTTAGGCTCCACTACTTCCCATTTATAAGTTCCGTCAGATTGCAGAACTTTATCAATAGATCCAGCCATGAAAATGTGTGTACTTATCTACTATTGTATCAGACTATTCAGATTTGGCCTCATTTGCTGAAGGCAGTACTTCTCCCTGTACTAAAATATCTCGAAACTCCTCTCTATCAATGACCTGTTGATCGAATAATGATGTTAAAGCTGTAATATCCTGACCAATTAACCTTTCAATATCAAAGTCTCTACTAATTTTTACTTCTGGTGGTTCGATTCCAACATATTCGGCTGAGAGATTGAAGGCTTTTTGTAGTTTTTGTTCTAATTCCATTGATACCATTGCGAGCATAGAATTGGTATCTACACGATCTAACCTACGAGCATCTGCTGATTCTGCAACAAATTTCTGTTGTGATAATGTACTGATACCTAAAGTAGCCATTTGCATTTGTAGCTCTTTTATTTCAGCAGATTGAGCTTCAAAAGCACTGGAAGCTGGTTCTACATAGTATATTTTGTTACCAGGTTGAGTTGCCATTGCGTAGTTTACACTGATAGCAAGGTCTTTGGTCTGGTCGTCATATCCTTCCATTACAAGCATTGGTTGAGATGCAACGTGCAAACTATGAATCAAATCAGCTTGTCTTTGAAAATGTGCAAGATTTAAGTAAGCAATATCAAGCAAAGGTGGTTTGCTTACTAAATTATCGGTTTTACCAGAATAAATAGTAACTAAAGGTATTTCACCAAGAGAAAATTCACCAGACTCAACTTGTTTATAGTCTTTATCAGATGATCCAGCTTCAAAACTGCCGACAGAACTTCCATCTGATACGTCATACATCTCTTCTATCTGTTCTTTTTTACGAAATACTCTATAACTTCCTGGTTCGATTACTCTTACTTGGTCAAATACTTTTTCTCCAAACTGTCCATCTGGGAGCACAGCTTTCTCACCGAGTCTCACCTGTATCAAGTTCCCGTAATTTGATTCTCTATCTAGTCTCCAGCCATAAAGATTATTTGGGTCAATTTCGATCCAGTAAGGTCTGCGATTCTGTTGACGTTCTTCGGCTAGGCTTACTGCTCCTGATGGTGCAGGGTAATCTACAAGAATGTGGCTTTGGCCATATGTGAGAGAACACATTAATAATCTTCTAGCGTATTCATCTAAATCGGACTTTCTACCATCAACATCCATCTTGAACATTTCGGTCCAGTAAGGATCTCCTGTAAGTGCTATTGGTTTTCTTAATACAAGACCTGTGGCTGCTCTGATTAGTCTTTGGGTAAATGGAGAAAATACTGCACGATTTACTCTGGCTAGGTAAGCATCGTAATCTTCTCTTGGCTCTAGTGGTAGGAATGTTTCGCTGTTTGTTCGGAGGTAATCTGTTCCTTCGGTTACGGCTTTCATTATTTCCCATCCTTTCATCATGTCTAGGACAGCCCTCGTGCGAGTAAAAGGACTGTCTATCCCACCTACAGAAGTAGATGAGATAATGTTTGTTCTAATTGGTCCAGGTACAGCGTAAGTCATTGTTTACCATTTAGTGCGGTGTGACCAGTATCTAGCTGTAAAAAATCCTGGGTTGGGATCTTGTGCATTGTGTCTGGCATAATACGATTTTCTTCTGGCTTTATCCTTTTCGGACTTAGGGTTTTTACCAGCACCAGTAACTCCCTGTTGACCAAATCGTATTAGTTTTATTTTATCGCCTTTTTTAGCCAGTACCACATGAGATTTAGTAGGGTGACTAGGTGTTTTCTTTGGTTTATTGAATCCTTCTAATCTATTTTTTGTAAGTCTAGGATCTTTTTTACTCATTTTCCCACCTTTGCCTGGGCCTTTTTATGGGCTTGTGTAAAAGTATCTCCTGCTCTCATTCGCCTTTTCATAAACTCCATGTGCTTGGCACTATGATGCTCAGAGTGTTTTTCAAGGAGATTCTTCTGACGAGTGGTAAGTTTCACTTCTTCTTCCTCTTTTTCTTGGATCGTAGCTTCTTTAAGTCGGCAGCAGTAATCTTATCCCGTGGGGGAGCAACAGCAGCGAGTCTACGTTGCTTTGCTGAATAAGATCCTTTAGGCATTAGACAGCGTTGGTTATAGCACCGTTAGTTATAAAACTAACGCTAACTGTTTCTAAATCGCCTGTTGTTGCAGATAAACTTGTTCCTGTAACAATTCCACTAAAACTTACTTTTTTAGCACCAGTTGTGTCTAAAAATAATTCAAATTGTGCATCACCAGCATCTTCTGTTGTTAAAACATCAGCTAATAAGTTTGCAGTTTCATTACCACTGGCTGCTGTATATAAAAAATCAATAGTACCAGAACCAGAAATTAGTCCACCTACAAAGTTTCTTGTGGTGTTGCCGTGTGCAGTTACGTCTAGTGTTTCTTTTGTAGTATCTAAAGTCCAACCTGTAGTTGAAACTACTGCCTCAGTAGTACCAGAAGAATTCTTAAATTTAACAGAACCTTCCTCTCCACGAAAAAATGCCATTGTCCTAAGAAAAAAGAGTATTTATAAATAGTTTAACTTGTTGTTGACTTTTTTACAGTACCTTTTGACATTTTTGCTTGATATTGTTCACATCTGGGATCCCAAAGTGCAGGATTACGCTTGCCTTTTACTTTTTCAATGATGTCTAGCATCTCATCAGTGATTTCTGTCATTTTTTCTTGGATTTCTTTCTAAGTATATCAGCATCAGCCTTTCTTGCACCTCCTTTCCCACTGATAAAGCTGTTTACTCTGCCCATTGCCCATGCTGCCATTGGTACATTGCGAGATCCAGAGGATAAGTATGCTCCCTGCCCTCTGCGATACACCTGGGCAAGCTGTCCGTAGGTAAAACGGCTTTTATCTGCCTTTTTTCTTAGTGTTTCTTTTGTTTTTTCGCTTAGTGGTTTTCTTTTTGGTTTCATCTTGGGCAGATCGTGACTTGTTGATGGCTTTTATATCAATATATTCGCCTCTTTTGTATTTTTCGGCTGTTTCTTTGATCTCTTTTGCCTTTGCAGCCTTATTTTTCGCACCAGCAAGGTATTTACTAGGCACGTTTGTCTTTTTGTCTCGTCTTACTCGCCTAAATTTTCTCACTTCTTCTTGGTTTTTGTCTTTTTCTTCTTCTTTTTCTTCTTCATGGAGGAATGGTACATAGTGGAAAAAAGAAACTCTTAGTATATTCTAAACGAAGTTTGCCCTAATGTCTCTGGCTTGGCAAGGTTGAATTGTTGGAGGCAGAGGTAGCCGAAAGCGTCAAATGCGTGGTCAACTCCAAGGTTTTTGTTTGGCATACCTGTGTTTGGAGCGTAAGTCAGGGTGCGAAGTGATTTTATAAGTTCTTTGCAGCGTGGGTGGATCAGGGTTCTGCGTTCTCCCATTGCGTCATATAGTGCGGTGTTTATTGCGGTTACTTTGTCACGGACTTTCCAGGGAGCTCTGGGAGATGACACAGTAAATCCGCTTCTGCGTAGGATAGTGTGGTCTGTTGAGCCTACTCCTGATGTTTTTCTGGCAGATCCCGTTGGGTCAGGACAAGCGATAATTCTTCTATCGACTCCGTAACGATTTGTAACTTCCTCGGCAAAGTCCCAGGTTGTTGCACCGCCCGTCAAAATTATCTCGTCAAAGACGTAAAGTATGTCTCGGTAGCGGACTGCACATATACCGCAAAGTGGATCTACGTTAAAATCGACCCCTAATAAAAGTGGGGCGATGGATATGTCCTCCGCTTCGGTAGAAATGTTGGAATCTGAAAAGGAGACTGCAACGAGACCAGTGAGATTCTCGAAACTTGCCTCAAACTCTTGCTTAAATGTTCTGGTATCTAGTTGGGCCTTGGCTGCTTCGACTTCTTCTTCTGGAACGTTACCCCCGTCTATTGTTGTGAAACTCCAGCGTTTCCAATCGCCTGTTTCATCATCTGGAACGTAACACCACAAATCGTAGAACCATGAGGCTGTGCCATCTGGTGTGGATATGAAGAGTGCCCAACCCTGTTTATCTGCGAGGGCTGGTCTAATTACTTGGAACCAGACTTCGGAATCCATGAAGGCTGCTTCGTCAAGTACTACTCCAGCTAGGCTTCGGCCACGCAGGGTTGTTGCGTTTTCGGTTCCTTTGAGTTCGATTAGCGATCCATTTATTAGTTCGATTTTGAGGTCGGTTTCGTTTTTGGAGGCTATCCATTCTCGTGGGATTAGTTTCTTTATTTCTTTCCATGCGATGTCTTTTGCCATGCGGTAGGTGGGGGCACAGTAGAAATATGTTTCGCCAGGGCGGTCTATTGCTGCTTTGAGTAGTTCTATGCAGGATAAATAGGATTTTCCGAATCTTCTACCAGCGACCAGTACCCTAAATCTTTGCTTTGCGTTAAACACCTCCCCCTGTGCCCATCGGAGGGAGAGATTTTCGGCTATTTTTGTACTCATGTAGTAAAGAATAGCTTAAATATTGACGGATTTCCGTGATTTTCTCGACTAAATCATGTTTTTAGGGTTATTATTCAAGTATTAACAACAATTTTAGTCCGTGGCTGATTCTGTTCTTCGTAATTCAAATGGTCAATTTACATCTGAGCGAGCACGCAAAGATGGGAGAGTATGTGGAAAAAGACAACCTGATGCAGTTATAGAAGCTAGAAGGCAAAAATTGTACTCAAGGCAGTTAACAGGTAAAACTACAAGACAACTTGTACTGGAGCACGCATCCAGGGAACAAATTGGCGTTGAAACTGCATGGAGTGATTGGAGAAAGGTCAAGGAATGGAACGATGAAGATTGGGAAAAGGATAGAGAAAAAATGATCTCACGACTCCAGGGGATGAGAATGAGGCTTTTTGAACAGGCAGTGAGGAAGGGCCAGTTGCAAACGGCTGCTCAGATACTAGATTCTCTTGGTAAAGTAGTAGGGGAAAGTGTAGAGAACATCAATTTAAACACTCCACAGCTATCAATTTCAGTAGAACCTAAGAAAAATAGTTGACACTAGAGTAATATTGTAGTATTATTGTATTGTAGTACATTTATCGCTTATGCTTTGATTTGTCAGAAGGTTCAGGGGTAGTATAAAAATTTAAAAAAATTTTGCAATGTGTCCCCGTCTGCTTGTGTGGGGTAGAAAAATAAAAATTAGCAATAAAAAACCTCCCGAATTTGTGGGAGGTAGTAGAAAAGTCTGGAGCTCCTTAACCTAAGTGCAGCTTTTCACATTCTGTCGCTGTGTAGGTTTTAGCTGCTAGACAATTTTTAAATCCTTTGTCTGTGAGATAGCACGCCAGAATAAAAGAAACAGTAGCCAGAATAAAAACCATAGTATTAAGTCTGGAGCGGTTTAAGTTGTTGGTAGCTAACCTGTAAACTTTTATTCGGTTTGGGTTGGATTGGATCATTTGCGGAAGTGATACGGGAAAGAGAATAAAAAGAATTAATTGATTTCTAATTTACTAGGTTTGTAAAAACTCTCATATTCTTCTTTTTTTAGTTTGATAGAAATTTGATTCTTTAAATTTTTATACTGAAAAAAACTTCTCATAGTTGTAGAAAATGAGATCACGTCTCTGTATTTCATACAGCAATTAATTTCTGATGTTCTGGAATCATCAGTAAATATTGTGTATCCAGTATCAGATCTTTGAATTACTAAATTTGTTCCGATAGTTTCATTTAATCTAGCGATTTCATATTCTAGATAATTTTTTGAAGCAATAGGCATGGTTTTAAATTTGGGTGATTTACTCCCTAATTTTAACATATTTTTCTACTAGATAGCAACACTAAAATATCACAATAATCAGCACTAAAAAACCAAAAAATTCTATCAATTCTCTGTAATCTCACAGAATAAGACTTTAAACCCTTTGATATAACTAGAGAATCTCAAACGTAAGAATCCTATAATTTTAAAAGTTAACCTATGCAATAGCACATTAACAGATCTAAAATCATTCAATTCTTAAACATTAAAAAAGCTAGACTCGAATAAGAATCTAGCTATATTTTTTTAGTTCCTGATCTAATTTAATTTATTCTTCCTGATCCAATAAATATTTACAGTAATCCTTGTCAATTCCATTTCCTGATTTTATTGTTTCTTTCATATGTTTTGTAAATCTTTCTGTTTTTTCAATTTCCTTTTCTAAATTTTTGATATACATTTTATAATCTTCTATCTGTTTTTTCATTTTAAAAATATTTATATCCTGAGATTCTAAGAATTTAAAATCCCCAGTATCATATCTTTCTAAATCTGAATGGGTACAAATAAGGTTATCATCTTCTTGAATGATTTTTCCCTGATTCCTTAGATCATAATATTCTGAGAGAACATCATCAACAATTTTGAATGTTTTTTCTGCTTGTCTTTTGTAAGTTTGGTAAGTTGCCATAATAATTAATTGAATGAATTTTAATAAGTGAATGTTTTAAGAATGTTTTTCAATCCATTCTCTAGTAGGTTGAAATCTATCGTTAGCTGATAATTCATGCCCAAGTGCGAATAATCTATTAATTGATTTTTGATCTTTATTAGATCTAGCATGATTCAAACATTCATTTATAGCTTTAGAAACTGATCTTTTATAATTTCTCATCTGTTCCTGATACTCTAATTGTTTCTTATAATCATCTAGTGATAGTTGATGATTTCCCTTAACATCTAAATGTTTTGGTTTCTCTGGTAGAAAATAATCAAATATCCAATATTCATAATCTAATACAACAGACTTAAAAACATCAGAACATTCTTTTAATGTATGTTCGTGAATACTTGGACAATCCATAACTTCACAGTTGTAAGGCCATTCTAAATAAATCCAATAATCTAAAGTATCGTTGTATTCTTGATGGATACTTGAAACCCTTGGATCATTTTGAAAATCTTTTAATGTTCTTGGATTTTTCATAGTAATAAAGATGGTTAACTACTCTTCTATTGTAGTATCTAACAAATAAAAAAGTCAAATAATATATTGATATAATTACATTTTTTAAAGGTATAAACATACCTAAAGGATCATTAAATTATTACAATCTCACTTAGACTCATTGAGACTTAATAAAAAATCCTGACGTTTTTAGCATCAGGATTAATAAATTTTAATTTCTGTTAGACAGTTTCTAATTTTTCAATACTGGTAAATGAGCATGCCATATTAGACATTGCTAATGAGAGAAAATTTGAATCAGGACGATAATAAAAATAATACTTACATGAATGTCTACAAACCGATCCATCTTTATTAAGTTGATGTAATGTTAATTTCTCAACATTGTACTTTTTTGAATGGGATCTTCTACCAACTGAAAGTAATTTTTCACGTTTACCGATTAGGGCATCTGTGAGAGATACCCTTATTAAATCGTTATTTTTAAGTGTTTTGAATGTTTCTATCATTTTGAATAATCTCCTTAAACTGTAGTTAGTCTTAAACATTCTTTTCTGGCTTTTTGTATTCTCTCAGCACATCTACCCCTTATAAGACTTTCAAAACGTATTCTTGCTGATTCGGTAGAATCTATCCTACTTGACTCTGAATGAGTCTCATATTCGGTTATAGCGTTAAATGCATTAAACAGATTAGGTTGATTCCCATTAGCTTCGATTTTAAAGTTTCTTTTTACATCGACCCATTCTTTATTAATATCTTTAAATTCTTTATTTCTTTTTTCTTTAGTATCTTTATCTGTTATCTGACCGATTAACTTATCTTGGAAGCTATGCAAGAATAAATCCTTTAATAATTCATCACTGCATTTAGTATTCTTCATTGCTTTAAATTCTTCAATAGAATTTGCTAGATCAGCACGTTGAAATTTCAACCACGCTGGTAGATTCTGAAGATACTGGTTAACACCTTTTGAATGTTTGAACACCATCTTATTTTTAGAATTTTGTATAGATCCCATCTGATTGAAGCACCATAGTCTTACATCTGATTGAATAACTTTAAAGCTATACGATCCATCCATTGAGTTAACAAAAATCATTCTTCGGCGGATAGCATCTCCAGTAGAAACTTCCATATCAGAATTTTTTATTGCACATATAATGAATACTCTTGCAGTGTTATTCATTGGGATAATATGCTCTACTTCTAAAAAATTTAAGTTTGGTTGGATAGCATCCAAAATAACATCATGCTTTACTAACTCATAAGTGTTAGATACTGTAGATAAGACTTTCCCTAACCTATTAGAAAAAACTGCTTTAGTATTAGGACACTCATAAGAAACATCATCTACTTTTGTAAATGTTGGTTTAAGTTCGGGATCATTCAAAACATTAGTTTTAAATAAAATAGTCTCTAAATCATCATTCTTATTAAATGCTGTAGAGATTTGATCTTCATTCCCTTTACGTTGATAACCTAGATTCGTTCTAGTGAAGTTTTCGTTTCGATAGTGACTATCCACTCTTAAATCTGTTTCTGTAAATGAAACAAGAGAATCAATTTTGTTTGAGTTGTAATTTTTCATGGGTGTTGTAAAAATTAGATTACATTTAAAATACTACATTAATCTGTATTAGATAGCAACCTATTTTTTCATTTCTATATTAATTAATATTTTATCAATTAATCTATCTGCTCTATAACATAGATTCTCAGAAAATTGATTATTATAATTATTTGATATTTTTTGAAGAATAATTAAAATAAAAAATAAATCCTGTATAGGTATAGAAACATGACTATGCCTAAAAAATTTATGAATGTGGGAGGACATAATGAATGAAAAATAATGAATGAACGATCCAACATTACCTAGTCAGCTATGAATGTCAAATTCTGAGAATTATCACTGAGAATAATGAATGAGAATTTTAATAAGTTGCATTATGAATGGAACTAAAGTAATATTGTAAGGCACATTAACCACCCTAATTATGGCTGTCGATCCATTAGATCAAAGTAGTGATAGACATTTAACTGTCACTATGAATGAAATTAAAATCTTAGTCGGTATGATGACTAAGTTGAAAGAACTGTTCCCGATTGAAGGGCATTACTATGTTCATAAAGCTTGCAACATCTTTATTAACATATGCAGAAAACAGTTGTCTGAAGAAGATTTAGAAGAATTAAGGGAGAGATATGGAATATAAACAGATGCACCCAGAATTTCCGTTAGATAGTGCGTGGAACGATCCAGATAAAAGACATGATTTTATTGGACAAGTTTCTGATCTAGCTTTTGGTGATGATACTATCCAACGTGGTTTCACTATGGAAGAAGTTATTGCCAGATTAAAACTTTACTGCCAATTATCTATTGATGAGTATGACTAAAGAAGAAGCTGAAAACTTTATCTATAAATGTCTGGTAGATAACGAAGAAAAAACCGATCCAAAGGATAAATTAACTCGTTTGGATATTTGTGATATATTGCACACTGATTTTCAAATTCCTAAGTCTACGGCATATAGATACTATAAGGACTCCTTTAATCTTTATAAATGGGAGCAGGCTAAACCCGATCCAGATAAAAAGATTAAAGATAATAAAGATGCCATACTAGATAGTGTGTTAGACGAAGCTGAAAGTTTATTAGCTGAAGGCAGGTCTACAGAATATTTTAAAGGTATCGAACTATATTCAAGATTACTAAAGAGGTTTAACAAAGTATGATTTTACACGGTACACCGTGCGATTCATTTATGCACGAACATCAATCTGCGTTGGATAGCCAGCGTGAAGATGATGCGATCCAATATCTACAGGATACTGGGGTTTACCCCGATACTGATGATAGGGAGGAAGAAAATTATGAGTAACCAGCAAAACACTGAACTTCTTGAAAATTTATTTGAAGAAGAGAAAGCATCCCTAATTAAAAAAGGGATGCACTTAATTTTTTCTACTGAAGAAATTGAAAATTGTGCTGCTAAGATAGCACGTTCCAAGTTTGAGGATTTATTGCAATGATTAAAAAAGTTTTAGTAACTCTGTTAGTTACAGTGGACACTGAAGACGAAGAAATTTGTCCTACTGGCGATCCACTATCTGAGAATGTTGTTATCAACGCACTAGATGACGGGTTCTTTACTGATCCTGTAGAAGAAATTATTACCTCGCATTTATCAGATTACGTTGACCATACAAAACGCGTTCAAATGAGAATAGACGATTTATACAACGGCTAATTCTTTAAGGTTTTTGTGGTAGCGATCCACTCTATCTAAAAATATACTCTCTGATCCTCGCAATTCTAAATTGTTGAGGATTTTTATTTGAGGTTTTCCGCTTCTGCGAGCTACCACAACTGCACCGTATTTTGGTTTTATGCCTGTGAGATGCTGTAGACCTAGACTATACGCTCCAAGTTGATGACAGAATTGTTCGATCATATCATCAGACCTTACTTCTTTAGCTGTTTTCCAGTCAACTATGAATGGCCCGTCTCCATCAATATCTAATAGAGCGTCTGCTGTACCAGCAAATCCGTAGCCTGGTTTGTACACGGAGAACTCAACTGCATGAATGGCCGTTACACGATCCAGTATGAATGATCGTAAACCTCTGGCGTAGCCTGACGCACTCCAGCTAACACGCGGTGCGGATTCAACTGCTTTTTGTAGACCCCATTGAGTGACTTTTTTCGGACAGCGTTCCAGTCCATCCGATCCAGTCCTCCATAGGCCTCTTTTGTTTGAGTTTTGCCTTGCAAATTTTGCTGCAAGTTTGAGAATAAATTCTGCGTGACTGTGTGCGAGCTTGCCTCTTTCGCAAGCAATATCACGCTCCACAATAGAATCGGACCTTTTAAGCCAATTTTCAAGGGCATCTTTTGTATGTTGGGGTGCGGTTTCTTTTAATATGTGTGTAACTGAGTGATATATGTTGTCTTCATCATCGCGGTAGACTCTGTACGGTCCACTATTATCTTGAATTAGGTTCCATGTTCTGAGTGATGCTAGGGCATTTTGTTTGTCTAGCGTTCCCATGAATGGATAATAAATACACGTTCCCATAATTAATATACAGCAAAATAAAAGAGAGTCAAGGTAGACTCCCTGTGTTTAAAAGATATGGGTGCATAACTGCTGTACCTTATTACACGCAGATTTGTTCCACCTTACGATGTCACCGCCTTCACAGAATAAATACAGATCGCACTGTTGATCAGGCAGACTCTCCGTAACTGCACCCATGAATGGGGATTATTCTTCTTCTTTAAAGGGATTACCACCTTTAAGAAGTCGTTCGAGATCGAACTCTTTTTCTGCTTCCCATGCTTCATCTACAGCTTTAGCCATAGCTTTTTTCAGTGGGGCAGCTTGCACAGTGTACTTTGTATCTGTACCTTGTCCTTCACGAGATAAGTAGAAGTCACATTCAGTCATATCTTCGTAATCTTCTAACTGACTGATTACGTCAAACTGTTGAGTGATTGTTTTTTGGGTCCAAGAAAATACCTGTACACGTTCCAAGTCGTAGTTATATACGGGAACTGCGTGAGCTATCTTGCAAGGCTCGTTAATCTTGCCATCTCTGGAAAGTGATCTAACGTAGTCATCACCAAGTTTTTCTGTTATATCCTCTGCGGTAGGATCTTCAGCAAAACGGAATGGCTTACGTCTTTCTGGATCGTTAACTTCGTTACCCCATAGTTCGTAGAACATGAAAGGCTCTTCAGCTAACAATTTGAAACGAACTTTTTGTCCGCTTTTGATACTTGATGGATTCAAGTAATCGTCTTTTGTGCTACTTGAAGATGCAGCATCTTCTCTAGCAAGTGTTGAAATGAAAGGCATAATGCGTGTTGGCTATGAAAGCCTGAGTTGCATTACTATTGTAGTACATAGACAAATCATTGTCAATGATATATAATAAGAAAACCCTAAAGGGTGGAGTTCCTTCAGGGTTTCAACATATAGTCTACAGTAGGTATTGTAACACATGAGTAACATAAATTTCATCCCCGAAATTCCATTGACATGGTTGACTTGTCCAATATATGCCGAGGGTGTATTACTGCCAAAAAGAAACGAATCGAGTCCAGATAGATACTCTGATGGGAAAGTTCCCTTTGGTAGAGCGTGGAAAGAAGAACTTACAGTAAATGACTCTGCTCTGATGATTGAGAGAGAGCCTGAAAAGTTCAAAGCTATCGGTGTATTCACAGGTCAGAAATCAGACGGTCTTGTGATATTTGACGTAGATAGGAACTTGGGTGTTATTGAAAAGAAATGGGGTAAAGATCTCAAGAAAGCACCAAAAGTTACATCACTTAGAAAAAATGCTGCTAAGTTCCTTTTCAAAGTTCCACAGGATCTTGTAACTGAAGTTGCTTCTATCTCACAGACTGCTGCTGGACAGGAAGGTTGGGAAGTTTTATGGGGAGGACAGGGTGTAATAGCTGGTGAATACCATAAAAAAGGAGTTGGTAAAGGCAAATATAAATTAGAAGGTGATCTGTTCGATGTGCCAGTTGCTCCAGAATGGCTGCTGTCTCGCATGAAAGATCAATACAAAAAGAATAATCAAGATGTCGATATTAAATACGTTGATAACAGGTGGAGTAAACGTACCAAAGAAGAAAGAATCGCTATCGTTAGTGGTTGCTTAAGTGTTATCGGACACAAAGGACCTAACCAAGAACATTACTGGTGGGAAATAGGTGCGATGATAAACAACGAGCTACCAGGGATTGAAGGTTTAGAACTCTGGAGAGAATGGTCTAAGAAAGATCCTGACTATGAACATTGTTGGGAAGATGGTGAAGATCCTTGTGCTGCTAGATGGTATGCAACTTGGAGAAATGATGGGGCTAGGTACAATATGGCTCATCTTATAGATTTAGCAGATAGGGTCGATCCAGATAGAAAAAGATTTAGACAGGTTGGTTTAGACAAACTTATAGATGAAGTGATGGCTATACCGCTTAGATATAAAGAAGAAGTGTTAGATGGTGAGGATCTTATTCAGAAATACATGGATATTGACAATGATCCTAAGAATGAGAACCCTGCACTACATAACCAAGCGGTCCATAAATTAGCTATTGAAGCTAAACGTGGTAATGCTGCTGAGATTGAAAGATTGGTTGATACTCACGAAATGTTCAATAGAACTAAGGGTCAGAAACCTTTAGCTATTGATGAGCTAGACGATACACCTTTTGAATACCTGATTCCAGGATTGCTACCTAAACCTTGGACTCTGCTAGTTCATGCAGATGGCGGTACAGGAAAGACTGCTATGTGTCAGACAGTAGCTAAACATATTGGACATGGAAAAGCGTTTAATGTTTATGGTGCTTTAGTTAACGTGCCAGTGGGTAAGGTGCTTTGGTTGAATGGAGATCAGAACGAGAGGATATTGCGTAGGCAGATGAAACTTATCGGATGCGATAAGAATGTTCGGGTAGTTACTGAGTGGGATATGCAGTGGTATAGCAGATTTAAAAAAATGCAGAATAAATATGCTTACGATCTAGTGGTTATTGATAGTTTGGATGGTTGTAATGACAGCAACCCATACGAAGAAAATAGAAGAGAGTATGCGTTACCTATCAAGAAACTTGTTAGACGAAATGGACAGGATTTTCCTGCTTGTTCGATAATTATTATTCATCACAACACCAAGGAAGGAAAGTTTAGAGGAACTACTGCGATTAAAAATGCGGTGGATGAAACTTGGAATATGAAGAAGTTGTCAATGAATGATGCTGCTGAGATGGGTCTTACAGCAAATAGCAGATTAGTTAGCGTTGAGAAGTCCAGAGAGGATCGTGAAGGGCTTCGGATGATATTTACCCTACTACCTGATTACACATACTCTATAAGCCCTGCACCAGATCGT
>Ga0209348_1000284_pt1 | contig 28364 bp, 40 predicted proteins | sample ETNvirenome_2_30_FD_184065 | JGI IMG/M metagenome (GOLD analysis project Ga0209348, IMG submission 184065) | Marine viral communities from the Pacific Ocean - ETNP_2_30 (SPAdes) (version 2) | ecosystem: Environmental > Aquatic > Marine > Oceanic | place: Pacific Ocean | collected 2013-06-22
TCGAGCAGTGCGAAGGTCATACCCTGAACGCATTTCACGACCCGCGCGTTCCCACGCTTCTTCAGCGATCTCCGTGAAGTCCATCTCAAATGCAGTTGTTCCAGAGGTAGCCATCTATTTTTTCTTCGTTGTGGTTTTCTTAGCCGCTGCTTTCTTAACTGGTTCTTTCTTTGGTTCTGGAGCCGGTGTGGGCTGTAAATGCTCCAGCCTAGCCTTAGCCTCTTCCTCGCTCATCAGACTCGCATCTACTACGGTATACGTGCCGTCTTCGTTCTTGCTGCCAACTTGAAAGACAGGACGCCCGTCTGAAAAATTGCCGTTTTGAAAAACTTCTAGTTTATCCACTCTTACTACCTCTTACGTATAAGGTTTTCTTTCTACGGTTGCCCATGACTGCTCCGCAACCTTTGTGATTTTCACGGACAGGGCCACCTTCTTTTTTTCTAACTATACGCCTACCTTTCGCAGAAGCTGGAGATGTGCGTACCTTTGCTTTAGGCGTGTTAGATACCACCGTCTTACCTTTTGCCCCAGCTTTCTTCTTTTTACGTGCTGTGGTGGCTCGTTCAGACTGACTCAGCGACTGTGCCTTAGCTTTAGGTAGACAGCGATCCGGGTTCTTTTTGTCTTTCGACGTACCACATGGCCCCTTGATCTTACCATCGGTGCCGATACGTACCCATTGCTGTTCTCGCCACTGTTTAAGCTGACCCATTACTTTACCTTCCGCGCTCTACGTATGGCTTCTTTGCCACGTTTAGCAATGTCTGCTTGCGTACGTTTACCTGCTGCCTTAGCTCTTTGCTCTAGCACCGTAAGTATCTGTATCTTCCTAGCAAAAGGCTTATTTACCTTTTTTACTTTAGCCACCGTATCGCGGGCATCTTGAGCGGTTGCATACTTTATAGACACCGTATCTCTAGGATTCTCGTCCGTATACAGCCTGCGCCCGCTACCCTTTGGCTTCTTACCTGTACCTACCTTCGGATCTTTAGCCATTACTTCTTCTTTTTCTTGCTGCCCTTTGCGTAGTTAGGATCTTTGCAATACTTAGAAGCTGCCATGTTTGCGTATGCAGACGGGTAGGTATCAAACGTACGCTTGGCCCACGCCTTACCTTTCGGGCAGATCTTACCGCCCGACTTCACCTTACCGCCTGACTTGTAATAACGTCTCATCGCATCTTCGCTGGACGCACGCCCTTACGAGCGATACCGGCACCGCGAACCTTTTGCTTAGTTGCCCGCTTTTTGCCGCCTTTTACGCCGCCCTTAGTAGCCATCTTGGACTTCATGCCGCCTTTGGCGTAGCCCTTCGGCCCTTTCTTCATGCCGCCCTTAGAATAGCCTCTAGGGCCACCCGCAGCGCCCCCCTTAGTAGACATCTTGGACTTCATGCCGCCTTTCTTGAAAGTCTGACCAGTCGGTTTCTCCATTGCACTTGCTGGAACTTTTGCGGTAGCCATTCCGGGCATAAGCATACTTCTCATACCAGAGGCTTTCTTAGCAGGTGTTTTCTTTGTGTTGGCTTTTTTCTTCGCAGCAGCACTACGTCCACCTATGACGCCTCTACCTTGCAAAATATCGGCTTGCGTGACCTTGCCGTCTTTGTTCAGGTCTGGGAATTTACCCTTTCTCTTTACCTGATCGCCCTTCTTAAACTTTCTAGGCCCGCCCATAACACCGCCTTTAGTGCTCATCTTAGACTTCATCTTCATCGTCTTTCTCCGCGTACAAGTTATCAAACACTTGATTCACGTCCAGCGTGTAGTCCAGATCAGACTTGCTGTAGTGAATGTGTTGAGAAGGGCGAAAATCTGGTGCGCCTTCTCCCGTTTCAAACCAAGCGGGATGTGTCACCCGCACCCTATTGTTTGGTAGAGCTACGATGTTACCCGTCCACTCACCAGCATCCAGTAACTCCATCACATGACTCTGCTTGTGTTGTGCAGGGTCATCAGCAATCTCGTTGTTCGTATAGTCCACCGTGAACATATACTTCGCGGGGTACATTTCCCCGTCTATCTTTGCCAGCCAAGGGCATGGTGTAGCTCTATCAAGCACGTACACAGCGTGATCCCTCGAACTGCAATCCCAAGGCTGTGCTGCCCACACAGGCATAGGTTCGGGCCAATCCTCTAACGGAGTATCCCCCACCAACGCTGTAATCGGCATCCGTGCCCACATTGCACCTCCATGCACATTGGGTTCGTCTTCTTCGTCGTATGTTTCAGCTCCAGTAAAAATTACCTGAAAACTCAAACACCTAGTCGGCATTGTTGTTACTGCAATCGCCATAGCGTGAATAAACTCGCCATGATACTTTTCGTGATTATGGGTGTACTCTTTCCTCACCCAGCATTTGAAATACGGTACGTTGCTCTGCAAGTACGCCAACTAACACCTCCATCGTCTCCTTGCCTGCCGCAGCCTAGAATTAGGATCTGCTGCCGCTTTAGGAAATTGTTTCATTTGTCCGGCAGAACGTGCACAGAACGACTTTCTACGTGCTGCACGCTTTCCGGTTGGTTTCTTTTCTGTTACTGCGGTTTGTAGCTTACTACCGGGATTCTTGCGTCTATACGCCTTTACCCCCGCTTCAGTCATGCCTGCGCCAGACTTCGTAGGACGAAAGTTCTTTTTGTTGCGCTTAGGCATACCCCCCTTACTAAAAGAGGGGCAGCTTTCGACCTTCTTCTTGTAGTAGCTACGCACTATTAGAACTCTTTACGCATGTACAAAATAATCGTGTACGTATCTGCGCTAGTATGTCCTACCGTAGTAAAGTTAATGTCACCTGTCTTACCAGATCCTGCATTGTTAGTCAGACCACCAAATACAGTGTAGTCATGGTTGCCGCTTTGGTTTTCACCTAGCTCAATACAGAACTGGTCAGTGCTAGCATCAAACAGTATCTGCACTTTCATACCGATACACTGCCACCAGATGCGCTCTATCTTTACACCTGTGCATGTTTGCCCGTTCTGGCTAGTTTGCAAGCCACTAACGTCAACTTTAGTAACAGCAGATTCACCAGTGCCGTCCGATATATTGGTGAACTTCATCACCGTATGCGTCGGGCCATCAATCAGAGTCTGTGAGGTTACAGCATCAGCCATGATCGCCCCCTATTACGCTATTTGTACGTACTCAATGATGAACGTAAAAGAACCAGCGGTAGTTGCATCAACAGTATTAGTAATGTTGCAAAAAATAGTTCTTGCAGCAGAAGTATACTGAACAGAAGCGGGTGCAGTTGTGCCACTTTGGGTTTGTAAAACCAAAGAAGTAGTTGTGACGTTACCCACTACAACCGTAGTACCACCATCCAAAATCTCATCAGTCACTGCCGCAACAATCTGTGCGCCAGAGCTAGAAGTACCAACCTCATAACCTATGTCACCCGTACCAATAACTGGCGAGACATCACAAAAAATCTTGATGTCAGTAATGATTGTGTTTGCGGGCTGCGTAAACTCACCAATAGTCGGGCTGTCACCCGCCGTGGTGTTGACCGTAACGCCCGTAGCAAAGCCAACGTGCTTTACGTATTTGTTCGTAACAATACCAGTAGACGCAATGTCCACTACATCAGTGAATGCACCAGTGCTTGCGTTTTTTGAAACAACTTTGAACCCGTTCTCTGATCGGACGGGGCCGTTAAACGTAGTATTAGCCATTGTAATCTCCTGTCGTGGCTAGTGTCAGATGCGGGATGCACCTGTCAGGGATGAGATACTTATACAGTAGAAAAAGAAAAGGGGCAACAGTGTGCCCCTCTTCTTATGCAGCGTTTTACGCTCCGGGTGAACCGAAAATCCCAAGTGGGTCGGACACGCCAAAAGAATAACGCTCGCGGGCTTTATAGCGCGAGTTGCCCGTATCGAAGTCTGCATCCATAGATGTAGCCATCGGGGTACGAACAAAGTGCTTCAAGCCATTCGGTACGTCAGTGGTCAAGAAGAAAGCATCTGTGTCAGTCAGATAGTGATTGACTGTGTAGCCTTCTGGAATTGACCCATTGCTGCGGATCGCGTTCAAGTCGTTGTCAGCGGTTCCAACTCGACCTTCAGTCTCCAGCAAACGAGTTGCCACAAACATCAGATTGGGTGGGATGACCAGCTTACGAGGACGTGCTGCGATCAACAGACCACGCTCATCAGTCCAACCAGCGATCTGGATAACGGCGGCTTCCAAAGAAGTCTCGTTAAGATCAGCCGCGACAGCGGGACGGTTTGAGTTAGTGCCACCAGAAACAAGTGGGTGTGCAGTTGAACACAGAGTCTGTCCGTCACCGTAAGTGGTGCCAGAGGCAAACGCATTGTTCAAAATTGCAGCACCTTTAACCTGCTTGGTGTACGCCATAGCGCGTGCCAGAGCCTTCGTGTAACGAGCTGACAGCGAATCGTAGAGATTATCTTCGATTGCTTCCTCGGTAACACTAAAGCCCATAGCTATCGTCTCGTGCGTATAGCGAGCAGTAAATGCTTCTTGTGCGTTGTCATACTCAATGGCAGAACCTTCGTCCTTGACGGGTGCTGCGGAGAAACCTGACAACTTGGTTTCTTCTTCAAATGAGCGGTCAGAAGTCTCTGATTCAAAGATTTCTTTATGCTCTTCACCGTACTTAGCGTACTCCATTCCAAACAAAGCGTTTAGTCCGGGCAGGAGTTCTTTAAGTAATTGCGCTCTTGAAATAGCCATTTTACCTTACTCCTTATACGCCAGTGGTGTTGTCGAACGCATGACCTGCGTTCCACTTCACATAGGCTTCGGTAAACCCGCCAGAGCTGTTCTTGGTTTCTTGAACCAAGTCAACAATGCGGAAAGGAAGGGTGTTAGTGGTGGCAGACGAATCAGAAATACCAGAACGGGAGTTACCCGAAATACTATCCCCAGTGTTGTCTACACCAGCTACATTTGCGCCAATGTCAGTTATCGCCAAGTCACCAATCGTTGTGCCAGAAGACAAAACAGCGGCCTTGAACAAAACATCAGTTGCATCACACACATACGCTTCAATATCAGAAGCGGCGGTGCTAGCAATATAATTTTGCCTAAAGGTCTTTTGATTGGTGTTGGGATCGGTGTACGAAACACCCATGAAAACTCCGATTGGAGTCATAGCAGCGTCAAACGTATCACGTTCAACGGTGCCTCCGGTCACTAGCTTAACAGCGTCCCCATAGAAGATCGCGGTTCCGTAGCCACTAGCAATACTGTAGTGCCGTACGGTACCCACATAAGGTACACCACTTAACAGTTTGACCGGAACAAGCCCATAAGGGCCACTTACAGTAGGATAAGCCATTTTAAGCTCCTATTAAGTTCCATTGCCAAAAGTCACCTTTGTCTTTCTGTCGTTAAACAAAGGCATACGTGCGTCATTTTCACGCATCAGGTTGTTATCCACAGACTGTATTTGGTTTCTAGCTTGCTGTTCATAGTGCGCGTTTCTCTCATCTGCAATCTCTTGAGGTACTTTGCACAGCATGAGTCCGCCTTGGACGATGTTATCAGCAAACTTTTCTTGCTCCACGTTCAACACTGTGAACTGTGGGTAGTCTTCGGCCCTTACGGGTTCCCAACCTTCGCGTAGTTTTGAGGATACGTTAGTGGCATCTACCTGACCTAGCATAGACACACGAACCCAACGGAACACATAACCATCTTCGGGTTCAGGGGTAGGTAATACCTCTGGACGCTGCCAAGATCGTTTACGAGTTTCCGCTTCACGAGTTACATTGTCTCGCTTGATTCTATTTTCAGCCATTAATTTTTCCTCGCTTCTAGTGCAACCTGTCTGGCGTATTCTTCCAGTGGTACTCCAAGCCGTTTAGCAAGTGCAACCTGTGTTTGCGATAATGTCACCTTTTTAGGTGCTGTGCTCCGCGTAGCGGGTGCAACCACATTCGGTTGTTGCTTTCGTTCTTCTCGTGCCTCTGAAGGGACTTCTCCGAAATAACCGGGGAATACCTCTCGCATACGGGCGTCAATGCGCTCGTAGTATTCTTCGTTTTGAGGACTTACGCCCTCTTTAATCAATTTATGATGCACTCCATATGCAAAACTTTGCATTTCGGGGTCTTCATCAAACCAAGGGTTAGCTGCTCGCCACTCTTCGGCCCTGTTATCACGAGTATATTGCGGTGTAACAGGTTCTTGTGTGTCTTGTACAACAGTTTCTTCATCCTGTAAAGCCGGTATCTTAAAATTATCTAGCTTATCGGACTTTATCTTTGCACTGGTTAATTTATCTTGTGCTTCGAGCACTGCCTCTGAGTCACCACTATCATACGCTGCTTTATAAGAGCGCTTAGCACTTTCCATCTCAATGGCTGCATTACGTTTTGCCTGCTCAAGTAATGCTTCTTGATTTTTAGTTACATTACCTTTTAGCTCTTTGTTTTCATCAACGAGTCTTTGCGCTAGAGCCTCTAGCTCTTGTCGCTCTCTGAGGGCGGCTTCTTTTGCTCGCCGCTCATCGTGGTAGCCTTTACTAAAGTGCTTAATCCGGTTACGCACTTTTTCAGAGTAACCTTCCAGCTCTTCATCTGTAACGTCAGACGGTGGTTCAGATGGCTTGCGGTTACGATCAACCTTTGGCGTGTCATCCACAACCTCAATGTCCAGCTCATCTGGTTCTGTTTTAGCCTCAACTTCAGGTTCGACTGGAGTATTTGCATACTCTTCCGCAGTTTTTTTACCAGAAAGGTCAATCTCAACTTCACCAGAGTCCTCCACTTCTATAGAAGTATTCTTCTCTTCGTCGGGAAAACTATACTCAACTTTTTGAAACGGCATCTATCTTCCTTACGCTCGTGATACACCACGGGGATCTTCTACAACAGCTTCAATAGAATCATCATTCATCAGACGATACTCTACGTCACCAACCTTAAACCTAGTGCCAGAATTAGCACGAAACATAACGTAGTCACCTTGCTTACACCAAGGCCCAGTAGGGAACCTCTCAGCGTCATTATAGGCTTGTTGTCCCATATCCATTACAAGGCCAATGATTGACATGACGTATTCTTGGTTTTTTGTAGTATCAGTCTTTAACAGGTCAGTGCCGTCAAAGGTTTCTTCAATCTGCGGTAGTGCAACCAACACCTTATAGCCCACAGGCACAGGTAGTTGTGCTTCCAACTCTTCAACTGTATCAACAGCTTCACTCATCGTCGTACTCCATTTTGCGCGAGAGGTCATCTACATAGCCCAGACAGGTTTCGAGACCTCGAATTAAACCTGTGGTTTCCTTATACATGGAGAAGTCTTTAGCCCCTCCACTACTGAGAAATTGTAGTGCAGAATCCTTATCGGATTCGATTCGTTCTTTTAGCACGTCTAAGACGGTTACAGCCATTATTGGCCTCGGTTGTTATTGGAGTCCTTTATGGTCTTGAGTAAATCAAGATCCAACTTTGTATTGTCCTTTCTGCGGTCTGCGGCAAGTTTAGCGCCTGCTTTCTGTGCGTCAATTTGTAATTCTTGTTGTTTTATTGCTAATTCAGCTTGATCTATTTGAGCGTCTTGCATGTTCTCACGCGCTTTTAACTCTAGCTCTGCCTGTTTAAGTTGTGCGTCCAGTTGGTCTTTAGCTGCTTTACGTTGTACTTCTTGTTGTTTGATTTGTAGTTCTGCCTGCTGCATCTGTACAACGGGATCTTGTGCTTTCTGCTGTGCTTGCTGCTGCGCCACTTGCTGCTGTTTCTGCTGTGTAAGTTGCCTACCTGCGTCAGCCACCAACTTAGCAAGATTAACCTCAACTTGCTCGGGCAACTCTTCGTTCGGTGGGGGCAACGGTGCGCCCAGCTTTTCTTCCATCTGTTTGCGGTAGTTGAAGCCAAGGTGTTCTGCTATGTGCGCGTGTAATGCTGCCATAATCGGCTTGGCCTGTGGGTTTTGCCCTATCATTTGCATCATTACTGGATCTTGCATAAACGCTTGGTGCGTTGCGATATGCGCCTCGTGATCTTGATAAATAAACGCTTTCAACGGCTTACCAACCAACGCATCCATATTTTCACTTACTGGATCTGTAGGTTTAGCATCATCGGTTGTCGGAACAAGTTTGTCTGCGTTCTTAACCCCCAACACTTCGATCATCTGTCTATGCAGTTGAGGCAAGTTATAAATCTGGGGTGCAGACTGCGACATCTGCAATACCGCTTGATACTGCACAACCCGCTGAGCCATCGTAGAACTGTTCGGGTCGCTGACAGGTATAACATCAACCGACATATAATCTGCAACGCGAGCACTTACTTCACCACGTACCGGCTCGTACGCATACTCTTCCGGCGCATGTTCCGCCATGATTGCTTTTAAGAGCTTAAACTCCTGCTTCATAGCGTAGTGAACACGGGCCTGTACCGCAGCCATGGGCTTAAGCGTGCGCTCTAACAACGCCAACGTAGTACCCACCGGCGCGTTCGCAGACATATCAGAGATGTTCATATCGCTGATAGCGCCTAGCCTACGACCTTCATTTGTAATTCTTTCTAGTAACGCAAGTAGCGTTTGACTCGGTTCTTTATAAGGAAGCGGTAGAATGTTGTCGCGTATGCTACCAGACGGTACATCAACGTCCTTAAACTCTCCGGGTTCAATCGGCGTGTCGTCACCTTTGATCCGCAACCCACGAGACTTCAGACCCCCCGGCAAATTAGCTAGCGTGCCAGCGTCCACCAGTTGCCGTATAATAGACGTGCCCGCCTTAGCGTACCCCCCTATGATATGAATAAGGCCAAGCCCATAGAACCCAAATCCCGGCACATACACATAGTGTACGAAGTGTTGCCGCTTCAACATTAACGAGTCATCGGGGTTCCAGTTTCGGCGTATAGAGAGAATCTGATTTGTACCGCGCTCCAATGTCACCACGTACGGCTTGGCTATCTCGTCGTCATCTTCGTCAACACCATCAATAACCAAATCGGCGTGCACTTCGTATAAAGAGTAGCGATCATCGTCTGTCAGCGAGTAGCCACCTTCCTCTGCCTTACGTTCTTCTATATCTGTGTGGTATGCCTGCGGTTCGCCCAGTTCTACTTCTCTGTAAAACCCACCAGCCTGTAACTTTTTTAACTCGTTCTTAGTCTTACGCATGATATGCGTAACACGTTCTGCGGTTTCAATGTGTGAAGCGCCATAGGGCACGACCACATCTTCCGCAGGTATGTACATGGCGACCTGTCGGCCTATGTTCGGATCAAAATACACTTTCTTAAACGCACTACCAGCCAAGCCAAGGCTATACAACAAGCGCTCATGCTCTGACCTGTACTCCACCATGCGCTCGGTCAGTTCGTAGTTCATATCCGCTTTTACGCGGTCTGCGGCTTCTTCCTTGTCTTTATTTTCTTCGCCAAGAATTTTGACTTTTACCGGCCCAGCGGCAGGGAACGTCTCAGACATGGTTTCTGCTTGGAAACGTATAGCTGCTTCAGCGAGGACTGTGGAGTACACACCACATGCACCATCCCATGGCTCAGTACGCTCTTCATACTTGAAGCCCAATACATCCAGACCTTTAACAAAACTATCGGCCCAGTCTTTACGGCTATCATAATCGGCGGATACAAGTCCTACTAACTCATCAGCAAGTTCAGCCAACACACTGTCTTCCAGTGCTTCAGCTAGATTTGCGTCAAAGGGAAGCATGTCTGTGGGTTCTGCGTCGGGGATAATAGTGATTTCCACACTACCGTCACTCATGGTCACCATCTCAGGATCGACAATCTCAATCTCCAGATCAGGTGTTTCTTCATCTACACCTGCATCAATACCTTCGGGTGCCGCATACAAACCTTTTTCTATAGCCATAACTTATCTCTAGTAGAATCCGCTTCCACGTCGTTTGAAATACTGTGTTTCTTCCGGCTCGTCTGTCGGTAGCCTGATAAATCCACCCTGTCTAAAACGCATGAGTGCCATGACCGTTGAGTCAACCAAGTCATCATGACTCATAAACGGAAACCCAGCAATCTCCTCAACCACCTCTTCTGCCCATCGTGTAGGAGGAACCCACACCAAACCAGACGCGACAATATCAGATACTGAGTTAAGACGTGCAAGTTTATCGCCTGATCCCCTGTGCGGCGTATATTCTGAAACGGGTAACCCCATACGCCTCATCTCTTGGTACAGCGCCGTGCCCGATGACTTTTTCTCTACGATGAACGCATCAGGCTCCCACTCAGAGTATTCCTCCATCGCCATGTCTTTTAGCTCTGGAAACTCCATGCGCTTCTTTATACTGTTTAGCAGGATGATATTATAGTTGTCTGTCTCCTCATACAGAAACACACCCCACGTAGTGAGCGCCGTGTAGTCCGCACGGTTGTGTTTTTCTGCTGCCGCATCCAGCGACATAATAATGTATTCGCAGTTAGGTGGATTCTCTTGATCCCATATCTGCCACCACTCACGTTTGACCAGTGCGGCCTCTTCTGCCGTGGGTGTCTGCTGATACTGAGCGTTCCACTGGAATGTCGGCATGGATGCCTTGGTTCGCAGTAGCGCCTCTAGGTCAAAGAACTCAGGCCATAGTGGTTTTTCTACGATCTCCTCTGTTTCCTCGTCCTCAATCTCCAATATGGCGGGAAACTCGACTACCTCGTACTCATCTGCTCTGTCGTTCTGCACCATATCGCGTGTAACACGCCCAGTGAGGTCATCCATGTGCCATCGGGTCTGAATTATAGCCACACGGCCCCCCGGCATCAGACGAGTACGCGCTCCAAACGTGAACCATTCGTACGCTTTTTCAAAAACAGTAAAATTACCGTTAATTACGTCCTGTTCCGAGTGCGGATCGTCTACTAAGAGTAAATCAGCGCCACGACCAGCAAGAGCAGAGCCAATACCACACGCATAATACTCACCACCGACGTTTGTGTTCCATCTACCAGCTGATTTTGAGTCACTTGCGAGCTGAACTGTAGGAAAAATGGCTTGATACGCCTCCGTAGAGATAAGATTTCGCACTTTTCGACCAAAATCTACTGCTAAATCAGTGGTATGCGACACCATCATCACTTTTTTATTAGGATTGCGCCCTAAAAACCATGCCGGAAAGAAAATAGAGACAAGTTGGGACTTACCGTGGCGTGGTGGAATGTTTACACAGATGCGATCTTTCCTACCTTTCTCAATATCCATGAGCATATCTGCCAACATACGGTGATGTTTGCCCACAATATAGTCAGGTTGCATTTTTTTGCAAAATTCTATCAGGTCATCGTACGCCGCTTTGTTGGATTTACGGACTTCCAACTCATCAACGATGCGATTTATCTCAATAACCTCTTCGTCGCTAAAGACTTCTAGGTTATTAAGCATCTGCTCGACTTCTTCTTCGCTAAAAGAAGGTATAACAGGGCTGACACTAGGCATCGGTGAGGCCAAGCTCGTCGTCTACGTCAAAAGAACTTTCTACGTACTCACCTTCTACCACTTCTTCGTCGGGAGTTATTAGCTTCTCCAGTTTCCCACGTAACTTATTACGCAGATCATCTGTGGACTGATGCGTGACCGTTACCTCTGACTTCTCTGCGAACAACCCCACATCAGAAATTTTACCCAGAAGCTCCAACGCACGCATACGTATGCGCGGGTCGTCGTTCTCGGACTCTAATAAAAGTTTATTTGTTACGAGGTACCTAATCTGCACTGCACTTTCTGCAACAGAATGCCCAAACTCTTGCAGTATGTTGTTTGTTAAAACAAGGGAGGCAGGGGTAAGCGCCGCCGCTTTCTTCGCAGTAACTTTGCGAGAAGTCCTATCAGGATCATCAGCATACGCAATAGCAATTCGTGCAGCCGTATCTTCATCTTCTGATGTGGGTTCCAAGTCCAATCCGTGTTTGGAAAGCTCAAGCGCAGTATTACATGCTGCTTCCGCTCGCTCTTTCAGATCCATATTCGGCAAATCGTCAGTAAACGGCACGCCGATTTCGGGTTCGATAGATAAAGGCATAGGCATGAATTGTGTCGCTGGCTGGTAGCCGTTGGCGAAAATATACACAAAAAATTTTTTCAGGGGGACTTTTATTTTTGGGGTGGGGGGGTTCCTGTGTAGAGGGGGGTGGGGTACCGAAACTCAAAAAATTGCTGAAAGTTCGTGCAGATTAGTAATACAGAGAACTGCTAGGAGTCACAAGCTGTGCGCGGGGGGTCGGGGGGGTGTGGTGTTTCGTTAGTGTCTAACGTGTTAGACATTGGTATTAAATGCCATTTTTTGCATTTATCTGGTGACTTGCTACTATGTATTGGTCGCCAGCGATGGCGGCATTAACTAAAACTAATAGGAGAAGTACCATCAGTACTTATAACAACAAGCAAGCAATGGCCGCAGTTCGTAAATTTAGCAACGCGGAGGCGCAAGCCAATGATGCGGCGCGAGAGTTCGTCGAAAGTGGTGGTAAATCAGTATGGCTCGCCGATAGCGAAGTTCAATTCGCACGGCTGAAAGAGTCGGATCCGACTAACCCAGTCAAATGGAAGGACTTTCATCAGGCGATTCTACAATCACGCGGCGATCGCGCTTTTATGCTCTACAACAGTGATCCCAAGGCATTGTCCGACGACGACAAAGCCGAAAGGCGAGCGGTTCAGAAAGGCATGAAACAATACACTTCCCGATTCATCGGGCGAGTGAAGACGATTGAAGCCGCACTAGTGGCGGAGGCGAACGGCGAGAAGGTAATACGCAAAACGCGCCCAGTGCTGGAACGGCTGAATGAGCACGCGGATAAAGCGAAAGGCATTCTTGAAAAAGATGCTCAAGCCGAGGCTCCGCAGATCACCGGCGAGGATCGAGCAGCATGGGCAGCATGGATCGCCGCCAAGCCTAAAGGCTAACCACTAACCAATCAGCCTCGGTCAGCATTTGCTGATCGGGGCTTTTTTTCGTCCCGACCTTGTGAGGCCAGTTCCTAACGTAGCGTTGCGTGGCGAATCGTAGCGTGGCGAACGTACCATAAGAAGTTACGAAATCAGTTCCTAGCGTAGCGTTGCGTATCGCGTACTAGCATAGTGTCTAACATGTTAGACATTGGCAGAAGTTGAATGTGCCTTTTTGCACATGGGTAATGTTCCATAATGTTCCCCGTTTGTGCCCCTAATGTTCCCTTTTTTTTAGGCAAAAAGGAACAAATGACAGGTGTCGTACGATTGTATCTGGTGGTATCTGGCGTTAACTGCATATGCGTTCAAAGGGTTTTCTTTGTAATGTTCCTTTTTTAAGAAAATATATATATACGGTAGGATTTTGAAGGTACACAAAACGCTTTTGTTCCCTTTCCTCCCTCCCTCGCTGGCAGGTATTCAAATCCTCAAATTTTGGAACAATGGAACATTCGAGGTTTTTCAATGACTTACCCACCACCACTACGGAACATTGTGGAACATTACACCCGTAGCTATCTCACACTACCTCTAAATACCAAAAAGTACGAAACTTAAACACTTGACATCGGGTACCAGATATGAGATAATGCGTTAATGGATGGGACGTTACATATTGCTTTGACGGGTTTCGTCGCGCCCATAGAAAATAAAATGTCTAACACGTTAGACACAAACAAAGGAGGCCGTATGCCAAGACGATACAAGCCAGTTCGCAAGCCACGCCGTATTCGCGTGTTCAAGCCGATGACGTTGCAAACCATCGAATCGCAACAGCAGCCAACTTCTGGTTCGCGTGTGAAATATCCGTCGCATGTTGGCGCAGTAATCAATCACGCGCTAACGGGTTACGACGCAAACGACAGAGACAACCGGGACGGACAGAAGAACAATCTGTTCACTGTGTCCATCCCATACAACAAAGGTGCGTATCAGGTCATACCTGATGGCGACATCGAACACATTGGGAGATGAGTATGTGTGATGACGAAGAACTTTTTGTGATGAAGGTGCGTGGGTTCCTAAACGCAGTTGAGTGTGAGGAGAATCTGAAAGCTAGTGGTGCCGATAGACGTTTGTTTTTCATGTGGTTCACCGAAGAGGAACGCGAACGACTACTGACTGATTACGAGCATCACTTGGATAACGAGGAAGAAGTTGATTATGTCTAACGTGTTAGACCCTTGTGTGCTTTGCGGTATGCCGATCAAGCCACAAGCAAATGGATGGGCAGGTGGGCATAACGCTCAGCCTATAAAAGAAGGCCAGTGCTGTGACGTGTGTCACCCGCTGGTCATAACTAAACGGATGCTCGACAGCGTCGGGTTCAATAAGGAAGGAGAAGTAAGTGACTTTTAATTTTGATGAAGTAGCGGTGCATGTGGAGCGGAACCATCTACAACGCATCGTAACTAGCTATGTGCCAGCAACAGACACCAAGTCGGCAAAGATCAAGGCCATCAACACGATGGGTGAGAAAGGCGACGAGGTGTTGGTCGAGGTCAGTGGGAGTATGGATTTGCAGGACTACCACGACTTAGCTGCCATGCGTATGGCTGAGAAACTGGATTGGATACCGAAGTATTACTTGCTACGGGCCATAACGAACTGGGGTGTCCTAGACAAAGACGAAATGCCGCTAAGCGGTTTCATTTATTTACTAAGAGAAAGGAGATAGACATGTCAGATAGTCTAACATGTTCGACATTACCAGAACTGCCATCGCAGGCTGAGATCAACGTACCGTCCTTGGCAAGTGCTGCCAAGCTGGTCGAACTGAACGTCTCAGCATGGGACGGTGTGATAACCGACGATGACGTTTCGCAGAAGGTCGCAAGTGACAACAATGCCGATTCTAATGCAGGTACGTACCGCAAGAAGCTATTTGCCGGTAACAAGTTACTCAAAGAGATACACAGACTCAAAGGCGCTGCCCGTAACCATGTGTATTACCCGAGCACGATGCCATTCAAAGACCGTGGGCCACGCATGATCTCGAACGCTGCGTACCCTGACTTCTACACGGAGATCACGTCGGTCAAGCAACAGTTCGATGTCAAGGTCGAAGAGTTCTTGAGGGACTATGACCTGTTCGTAGATCAACAGCGCGGTGTGCTGGGTGATCTGTTCAGACCACACGAATATCCAAGCAGAGATGCCATCAGAGACAAGTTCAGTATGCAGATATTCCAGACTCCGTTTACACACGGTGAACACTTTGCCGATGACATCTACGACACGGCACTCGAAGAGACGCGCAAGCAGTACGACAACCACATACGTGAGAACTACGTAAACGGTATGAACAAGATACTGGGCGAGCTGCGTGGGTACTTGGAGAACATGGTCGAGAAGCTGACCGACGAGGAAGACGATTACGGTTTGTATATCAGTGACTCTTACAAAAACAGTAAGAACAAGATATTCCGTGACACTCTTGTGCCGAATGTACTCAAGGCCGTGAAACTTGTTAAGGCGTGTAACCTTGTTGGTGATACGCGGATCTCAGCACTTTGTGACCGGCTGGAGAATGATCTGTCGCGGGTCACACCCGAAGCACTCAGGGACGATCAGTTCTTGAGAGCGCAAACCAAATCCATGACACAAAACGTCATTGATAACCTTCCATCACTGGAAATTTGATAACAAAACTAAGGAGACCATTATGAGTTTAGCTCAAGATATGTACGCCGTTTCACTAGAACAAGGCGTAGACGCAATCGCTGCAACAGGCAGAGAAGGAGACGGTGGCATTGTCTACCTTGCCGAGGGCCATATGGGTACGGGCAAGACTTCGATGCTCAAGATGCTGGCTAAGAAGTTCCCGAAGAACAAGGCGATCTTGTTCGACTGCACCACCAAGGACTTGGGTGATCTGATGATCCCCAACATCAAGCTCAACAACGAAGTGTCATACGTTAACTTCGCAACAAACGAAGAGCTTGGCTTGCACCTCGACGGGCCAGTCACTCTGTGTCTTGACGAGTACGGCAAGTCAAACCCATCAGTCAAGCTGGCGCTGCTCGGTGCGATGCAAGAGCGGATGTTTGCAGGTAGGAAGTTACATCCTGACTCAATCATCTTTGCGACGACTAATCTGGGTGCCGAGAAGGTCGGTGACTTGTTACCACCACATGCGTGTAATCGGATTGTCCGAATGCGGATACGTAAGCCAGACCATATGGAGTGGGTTGCGTGGGGTGTCGAGAACGGCATTGACCACACTGTACTTGGCTGGGCCAAGGAGACCCCGCAGTTGTTCCAGTCCTTCGAGGAAGTGCAAGACCCTAACGACAATCAGTACATCTTCCACCCCAAGGCGAAAGAACGTACATCGTTTGTCACACCGCGCTCACTGGAGAAGGCGAGTCACATCGTCAAGAAACGTGAGGAACTGGATAGCTTTGTCATAACAAGTTTATTGACAGGGATCATCGGTGACCGTGGTGCACAGGATCTGGCGGCGTTCGTCAAACTGGCTAACGATCTGCCATCACTGGAGTCAATCAAACAGGATCCAGAAGGTGCGCTAGTGCCAACGACTCCATCGGGCACTTGCATGGTGGTGTATCGAACACTGGGTTCCATCGAAAGATCTTGGACTCCGGCATGGTTCACATACATGAAGCGTCTTGACAAAGAAGCACAAGGTTACTTCATCAATGGGGTTCGAGATAAGAACTACGACGAAAAGCGCCGAGAGATCGTTGTGCAGGATGCCGGTTACGGTGAATGGTGCAGCAATAACTCTTGGATGTTCACAGCCGATAAGGTGTAAGGAGATAACATGTTACTAGCAATAAAGATAACGGAGGAGCAACGGCTCCAGAAGTGTGTCGTAGATATTATGCGACACCCGCGCTACATGTGGTCAGCTGGTGTGCTGATGCTGGGCAAGCTGGAGGTTGTCGAAGACATACCCACGGCTCGCACCAATGGCGTCGATGTGCAGTTTGGACGTGCGTTCATACAGTCATTAACTGATGCACAGTTACGGTTTGTGCTACTGCATGAGCTGTATCACAAGATATACAAACACCTCACCACATGGCGGTGGATGTATGACAAGGATGCAGAACTGGCTAATGCGTCTTGCGACTTCAACATCAACGGCAAGCTGGTGGACGAAAACAAAAAGCCAGACTATCGGATCAACGGCAGGATGGAGCAGTTCGCTACCATGCCCACCAATGATAACGGTGAACGGATAGGTTTGTTTGACGAGAAGTACAGAGTCAAAGATGGCTGGCTGGATTCCTCTGCTATCTTCAAACGGCTATATGAAGAGCGCCGTGGGGGTACGGGTACAGGTACAGGTAAAGGTGCTGGCGGTAACGGTACAGCCCCCGATGAAAATGTTGTGGTGGGCAGAGGTGTCCCAACAAATGGTCAACCTAGTAACGAGTTACCACAAGGCTTTGACGAGCACGACTGGGACGGCGCACAAGAAGTACCCGCAGACGAACAGAAAAAGAATGCGCGTGAGATTGACGAAGCATTACGTCAGGGCGCTATGGCGGCAGGCAAGATGGGGTCAGGTGGTAACAGGTCACTCGAAGAACTACTTGCACCACAGATAGACTGGCAAGAAGTGATGAGAGCGTTCGTCAACGATGTGTGCAGGGGCAACCACTTCTCAACATGGAAGAGGCCCAACCGCAGGTACATCGGCGCTAACATCTTCATGCCCAGTGGTATATCAGAGACCGTTGAAGATCTGGTGTGCAACATCGACACATCCCTGTCGATACGGCAGTGGCACATTACCTTGTTCTTATCAGAGCTAGCCGACTTGTGCGAAACAGTCAGGCCGAATCGGGTTCGGCTGTTGTACTGGGACACTCAAGTTTGTCGTGAAGAGATCTACGAAGGTGAAGAAATAGATAGCATCCGCACGTCAACAAAGCCAGAGGGTGGCGGTGGCACAAGGATAAGCTGTGTAACTAATTACTACAAAGAGCATGACATCAGGCCAACCGCGTCCATCGTCTTTACAGACGGTTACTTGGGCGGTGAATGGGGTGATTGGGATACACCGCTACTGTGGTGCTTACTCAACAACAAAGCTGCCAAGCCACCCATCGGCAGTTACGTACACATTGATGAGAACAAACTTTGAAATGTCTAACACGTTAGACCTAACTGAAACTAGGAGAAGATAGATATGTACACGCATGAGAGTGCTTTTTTCACACACAAGACTCACTTAGGACAAGAGTGGGATGTGACCCAACCAATCACAGACGAACGGACAAACGTGCGTATGTCCCACGCTTTCGCCAAAGACTTGAAGGACGAGATGCGTTGGGTGAGCTTTCGACAAGATCGCAAGTATGCGGACAAACTATGGGTTTGTGACGATAGCCCGTTCCCTCTGGGGTTTATTGCCTACGGTAATTACACCGACGCTGGTAAGGGAAGCAAGTATGTAGTGGGTTCCCGCGTCATTGAGAACAACAAGTATGCTTCATACAGTAACCAGCACTGGATGCTGATGAGTAAGAACAAGGGCACGGCACTGCGAAATGCCAAGCGGTATCTGCGAGGCTGGATTGCAGGTGAGATGGCTGAAGGAAGTATTCAAGACTTCCAAAGAGCAAGGACGAAGGTGGTCGATGAGCTTAAAGGAGAGCTACGCGAGCACAAAGGAGAGATGTCGTTGATAGCCAACACGTCAAAAGACAATACTGCTTACGACATGCTCAAGAGACTTATGCACCACATACCCGAAGACAGTGAGATATACAGACGGATGCAGAAGTGCACAGAGCTTGAACGTGAGATAGGCGAAGACCAATCTCAAGATGTCACGGCTACGTTTGTTTGCATCAAAGAACCTGTATCCGGTCACCCAGTACTGCACACGGTGGTGATACCGCCAGATGTGGTGAACGGGGGGTATTGGAGAGCGCACCACCCTAACTATTTTCAATCTGATCATATCAACACGACTATTGATGGCGGTAAAAAAGCTGACCAGTTCTACCATCTAGCAGAGTTTGTTAACAGGTTAACCGTGCTGGAGGCTGGCACGTATGTGCGCGGCGTTGGTATGAAGATTAGCGAGGATATGTTCTATGTCCACACCACCGTATGACGAAGCTAAGCATGGTTACTATGAAAGCCTATCTATGGTTCAGGACATCGCAACAACGCTGGGTAACCAGAACAAGTTAAGCCATGATGGGCCAGTCTATCATGTAAATGCAGATCCTGAGTACGACTGGTGGAAAGTGTTGTGTATTGGTATCGAATGTGTTGACAACGACTATACTGGTACATACTATTCATCGGACGAACTGCCGGAAGAACTGAGAGATAAGATACTCAGACTTTCGGTTCTGGAACCACAAACGCCACAGGTAGCGGGGGTCGGACTTCGGTCTGGCCCCACAACTTTCTGGGTGTTTAGCGATGTCTAACGTGTTAGACATTTTCAAGAGAAGGGGACTGTCATGGCAAAAACGCCAGAGAAGAAAGTTAAGGACAAAGTAACCTCTGTCCTAAAAAGCATCGGTGCGTACTATTTCTACCCTGTATCGGGTGGATATGGTCGCAGCGGGGTGCCCGACATCGTTGGGTGCTATCAAGGTAAGTTCTTCGGTATCGAATGCAAAGCAGGAGCGGGGAAACTAACCACGCTCCAAACCAAAAACTTACAAGAGATCCGTGCTTGTGATGGCATCGCCATGGTTGTCAATGAAGACAACATACATGACGTGCTAGCTGAGCTGACGGAAACCACAACAAACCCTAACCAGTTAGAGTTTAATTTTTAATTAGGAGACCACAATGGCGAATGGAACGAAAGCAGCGAAGCTGCGTAGGTATTTTAAGAAAAACCCCGAAGCGACAACTAAGGAAGCTGCGGCGTGGGCAAAGTGTAGCTACGGGAACGCTTGGACGATCAAGCAAGAGTTCTGCAAGAAAGCGGCGACGAGCGATCCCTTTGAAACCAGCGCCCGTACATTTAAGCGTGTGGTGAATGATGCTGGGGTTACTGCACTTGAGCTTTCACACCCTCCCACACCCAAATATGCAAACGATAGCAGGCAGGATCTTATAAACGAGTTACCACAAACACTGGTACAGGACGACAAACACGAACCTGTAACTAGTGACGGAAGCACTGCGTCTTACTACGAACTGCCTACTGAAGCAAAAGAACTCCAAGATCTTATCTCTCACAAAAATATGAACGCACAGATCGGAGAGATCTTTCGTGCTGCGTATCGTTATGGGCAATCGTCACACAGTGATATGTTACGTGATGCAAGAAAGATTAAGTTCTATGTCGATGCTGAGATAAAACGTCTCGGGGGATAACCTATATGACGGATAAAAAAGAACCGCTAAAGACTTTCTACGTAACCGTCGAAGAGACCATCTCAGTGCAGGTGGCAGTGGAAGCGAAAAACGAAGAAGAAGCGCGATACCAAGCCATAGATGACTGCGGCACGATAGTTCGTATACCCATAACCACAGGTAAAGCTGTTATAGCTATATCTGAGAGGGAGCGGGTGTAGTGGATTTGATTACACTCGACTTTGAGACATACTACGACAAAGAGTTTTCTCTTAGTAAGTTAACAACAGAGGAATACGTCCGTGACCCGCGTTTTGAGGTCGTGGGCGTAGGAGTAAAGGTAAATAATGGCAACACGGAATGGGCTTCTGGAACACGCGAGGAACTTCAAGAATACCTTGACGGGTTTGACTGGGCTAATAGCATGGTGCTGGCTCACAACACTATGTTCGATGGCGCTATATTGTCTTGGCTATTTTCTGTTCGCGCTAGGGTTTATTGCGATACTCTTTGTATCGCCCGTGCTTTACATGGGGTGGAAGTTAGTGGAAGTCTCAAAGCGCTATCCGAACGCTATCAGATAGGTGTCAAGGGCACAGAAGTATTAGATGCGTTGGGTAAACATCGTGAAGACTTTACTGAGGACGAGTTGGATAGTTACGGGGACTACTGCATCAATGATGTAGAGCTTACCTACAAGCTATTCAACATCTTCTTACGCAATGGGTTTCCAAAGAAAGAGTTGCGGGTCATCGACTGCACGTTGCGGATGTTTATAGAACCGATATTAGTTTTGAACTGCAAGCTACTGGAGGACAACCTGTATGACATCAAACGATTCAAGGATAACTTGTTAGCAGAAGCGGGTGTATCTGACAAAAAAGAGCTGATGAGTAGCGATAAGTTTGCTGATCTGCTTAGAAATGCGGGTGTCGAACCCCCCATGAAGGTCAGTCCCACGACAGGCAAAGATACCTATGCGTTCGCTAAAACTGATGAAGGATTCAAGAGCCTTGTAACGCATGAGAACTCCAACGTACAGGCACTTGTTAACGCACGTTTGGGCTTGAAAAGTACCTTGGAGGAAACTCGTACTGAGCGGTTCATAGATATAGCGAAACGTGGCACTTTCCCAGTTCCAACAAAATACTACGCAGCGCATACAGGCAGATGGGGTGGTGACGATAAGGTCAACGTCCAGAATCTACCTAGCCGTGGGCCGAATGCTAAGAAGTTAAAGCGTAGCATTACCGCACCTGATGGGTACGTTCTAGTGGACTGTGACTCTTCGCAAATCGAAGCACGAGTATTGGCATGGTTTGCAGAGCAAGACGATCTGACCCAAGCCTTTGCGGATAAAGAAGATGTGTATGTGAAGATGGCTTCGCGTATCTACGGCGTTGCAGAATATGAGGTAACAAAAGAACAGCGGTTTGTTGGTAAGACTACAATCCTCGGTGCAGGTTACGGCATGGGGGCAGTGAAGTTTCAAGCACAGCTACAGACGTTCGGTACAGACATAGAACTGGACGAAGCACGGCGTATTATTAACATCTATCGTGACGCTAATTGGAAGATCTCAAATCTATGGCGCGATGCGAACTATGCGTTGCAGTATATGGAGCGTGGCGAGTCATTACCGTTTGGAAAGCGTGATGTTATAGAAGTGGTGAGTAAAAGACACGGTATCAAGTTACCGTCTGGTCTGGTTATGAAATACGAAGATCTGGAAGGAACTAAAACTGGCTACGGTGTTGAGTACACATACAAAACAAGGAAAGGCCGAACCAAGATCTACGGTGGCAAGGTTATTGAGAACGTGTGTCAGGCACTAGCACGTTGTATTATTGCAGAACAAATGTTAAAAATAGCAAAGAAGTATCGCCCAGTGTTAACTGTGCATGACTCTGTGGTAGTATGTGTACCCAAGGAATCTGCGAAGGCGGGTCAGGAGTACATCGAAGCGTGTATGCGCTATGTGCCAGAGTGGGCAGAAGGGTTACCACTAGACTGCGAGAGTGGTATGGCTAAATCATATGGAGATTGCGAGTAATGGAATTTACACCGTGGGACGAACTGTCTATCAGCCAGCGGGATCGACTTCATGCCGCTGATTCCGTTATAGAGGATGCGACATATTTACGGGAAGCCATGAACGCTAAAGAGATAACATTTGAGCAAGCTCTTATGGCACTACTTATATCTGAGTTACGTAACTTATATTATGCAAGTGGTTCGTGAGAATGAGTTACGTTATCTTGTTTACAGGTACGCCGCTCATGGATGGTAAATACACTCATATTGAAGCTGCTTATGGTGCTAAAGAAAGGTTTGTCAGAAGGTTTCCGAAGCTACGGTTTGACATAGCGCAGGTAAGTGACAAATTCGATCTTAGTGATGACATCTTCTGGGCAAATTATAAAGCGCGTCTCGAACAGGTGTACGATGAGGATGATGAAGATTGAACGTAGCGCCTTGGTCATTCAGTAAGATTAAGGCATTTCAACAGTGTCCTAAGCAGTTCTACCATGAAAAGGTGCTTAACCAGTATCCGTTCAAAGAGACTGAGGCAACACTGTACGGAACAGCTTTTCACGAAGCTGCGGAAACATACATCCGTGACGGTGGGGAGCTTGACCCAAGGTTTTCGTACGCTAAGAAAACTTTGGATGCGCTGAACGCCAAGAAAGGTGAGAAGCTGTGCGAAATAAAAATGGGACTGACCGAAGACTTAGAAGCGTGTAGTTTCTTTGCTAAGAATGTTTGGTTCCGTGGGATAGCTGACTTGTTAATCTTAAATCGTGATGACAAGTTAGCGTGGGTGATTGACTACAAGACCGGCAAGTCGGCAAGATATGCTGACAAGGGACAGCTGGAGCTTATGGCTTTGGCTACCTTCAAGCACTATCCCGAAGTGGAGACCGTTCGGGCTGGGCTATTGTTTGTAGTGAGCAATGATCTAATAAAGGATCGTTACACCACAGAAGATGAAAAGGAACTGTGGGCAAAGTGGATGGGAAACTACGCAGGTATGAGGGCTGCATTCGATAACGATGTGTGGAACCCAAATCCTAGTGGGCTATGCAAAGCATGGTGTCCTGTTCTTGAGTGTCCACACAACGGAAGAAACTGATGCCATACAAGAACAAAGCAGACCGCAAGAAACAGAAAAATCCTCCTGTGGGTAGTAAGGCGCATGAGGCACGTATGGAAAGACAACGTGCACGTCGAGCTATGGACAGAACGAGCCGCGATGCCAACAACGATGGTCGGGCAGATAAACGTGAAGGCAAAGACGTAAGTCACAATAAGCTGTTAAGCCGTGGTGGTTCAAACAAAGACGGCGTGCGTGTAGAAAGTAAAAGCGCCAACCGTAGTCGTAATGGTAAGAAGCCTTTGAAGAAAGCATCTGCCAGACCACGGCGTAGGCAGTGAGCGAGGAAGTCAAAGGTATTTTAGCTGGAGTTAGTGTCGCTGCTGGTATATATCTCGTAGCGTTTGTTTTGTATTTATTGGCTTAGGTCAGGGGGTCTCCTTTCTCCCAGTTAGCACGTTCCCGTCCGTGTGACCGAAGACGGGACTTATTCATAGTGGGGGGCATATGGGGTCGGGTGAGTGATGGCATCCGACTGCTCCCAAGGCGTTATCCTTAAGCCTTGCTAAAGAAAGGGTGAAATGAAGTGCGCTCCCCCACGCATCGTTAGTTGTGGCGATGAGTTTGAAGGCGTCAATTTCACCAGCCATCACAACCAGTTTTGGGGTACGGCCCGTCAGTAATGGTGGGCCTCAACCGGATGCTCGGCGTAGGCAAACCTTACGGCCCTGCCCCACTTTTTATTGGAAGGGATATGAGAGTCATAGACAACAAAGCCTTACTACTCAGGCTCCGCAATAACCAACAGGTCACGCAGGTCATACCTAAAAGTAAAGCACTACCTGATAACAAAGTAGTGGTTAATTGGGGTATTGACGAAACTCATGTGCTCAAAAACCTCGGTATAAACGCACCGTCTCCTATCGAAGGGCGGTACGAATGGACGGGTAAACACCAACCGTTTGCCCACCAAAAAACTACTTCGTCGTTCCTAACCCTCAACAAACGCGCCTTCTGTTTCAACGAACAGGGCACCGGCAAAACAGCCAGTGCGATCTGGGCAGCAGATTTCTTGATGAACCAAGGGAAAGTAAACCGTGTGCTGGTTATATGCCCGCTGTCGATCATGGATTCTGCATGGAAAGAAGATCTTTTTACCTTTGCCATGCACCGTACCGTCGATATTGCTTACGGTTCTGCTAAAAAACGCGCCGAAGTAATCAACAGTAGTGCCGAGTTTGTAATAATTAACTATGACGGAGTGGAGATCGTAGAGGACGATGTAGCAGCAGGTGGGTTCGATTTAGTAATTGTTGACGAAGCCACACACTACAAGAACTCACAGACGAAGCGGTGGAAGACACTGAACAGATTGCTTGGCCCTGACAAATGGCTTTGGATGTTGACAGGTACACCCGCAGCGCAAAGTCCAGTCGATGCTTACGGCCTAGCAAAACTCGTTAACCCGAAAGCTGTACCTCGCTTCTTTGGGTCGTTTAGAGATATGGTCATGTACAAAGTGACTAACTTTAAGTGGATACCCAAACCCGATGCTACCGAAACCGTCTTCAAAGCACTGCAACCCGCGATACGGTTTACAAAAGAAGAGTGCCTAGACTTACCTGACATTGTTTACACAAAACGAGAAGTTGAGTTAACCCGGCAACAGAACAAATACTACAAAGAACTGAAAGACAAAATGGTTATGCAGGCGGCTGGTGAAGAAATCACTACACATACCGCAGCCGTAAATATGAACAAGCTCCTGCAAATAAGTTCTGGTGCAATCTATACAGATAACGGTGAGACTTTAGAGTTTGACATCAAACACCGATACAAAGTGCTGCGTGAAGTCATAGACGAATCAAGTAAAAAAGTTTTGATATTTGTGCCGTTCAAGCACACGATCAAGTTGCTTGCCGATAAGCTACGCGCAGATAAGATCACCACAGAGGTCATTAGCGGGGCGGTCAAGGCAACAGATCGCACGCGCATATTCAAAGACTTTCAAGAGAAGAGTGACCCCAAAGTATTAGTTATACAACCACAGGCGGCAGCGCATGGTGTAACGCTCACCGCTGCTAACACGATAGTGTGGTGGGGGCCAACAAGTTCCGTCGAAACCTACGCACAGGCGAATGCTCGTATCCACAGAGCGGGTCAGGATCACAAATGCACAATCGTGCAGTTACAGGGATCGCACATCGAAAAGCGTGTGTACGCATTGCTAGACAATAAGATCGACACGCACACAAAAATCATAGATTTGTACAAAGAAATACTTGCGTAAGCCACAAGCTGCTATTACTATGCAGTCCTCACCATAAAATACCACTATGGGGATGCAAATGGATACGAGCATTGAAGGCAGCACTCTGCCTATAGATAAGTTAACTAAGGTTTTCTTCAAGATAAAAGAAAAGCGCGAAACATTGAAAGCAGCTTTTGACTCTGAAGACCGTGAACTGGAAGCGAAACAAACTAAAATTAAGGCTGTTCTTTTAGATCACTTGAAGGCCACAGGCCAAAAGAGTGGTAAGACTGAAGCAGGCACGTTTTATCGCTCAGTGAAACAACGGTACTGGACAAACGATTGGGAGTCCATGCACAAATTCGTACTAGAAGAACAAGTGCCAGAGTTTTTTGAAAAGCGTCTGCATCAAGGTGCCGTGAAACAGTTTCTTGAAGACAACCCAGATAAGTTACCCAAAGGACTAAACGTAGATTCGGAGTACGTCCTTACGATGAGGAAGTCTAAATGAATACACTGGTGCCAATCGAAGACGTAGCAAAGCATTTTAGCGTGAGTCTATCCACGGTTCGTAAATGGGCGCGTGATGGAGTCATACCAGAAAATATGTATGTGAAAATAGGACATACCCAGCGGTTTGACCTAGATCGTGTGGCAGATGCTTTGATGCGGTACAAAGAAAAAAGCTCATCGGAAACCTACGAAGTAGCGTATGTGGAAGGTGGTTTTGGTGATGTTGATGACGACATCTAATGCACCGGATAAGTATTCAAGGAGGTAAGTTTTCTGGGGCGAAGAGCGGCACTGAAACTACGTTAGATGTAGTTATTGTAAATGCAGGGCCAGTATCACGTTCTTATTATGCGGGAGAGTTTGACCCGCAGCTTACAAAATCTCCTACATGTTGGTCGGTAGATACACAAAGACCAGCGGCAGAAGTGCCAGAGGATCAGAAACAAAGTTCGAGATGCATGGATTGTCCTCACAATATCCGTGGTTCTGGAGCGAAGGGGGGTAGAGCCTGCCGATTCTACCAGCGGCTAGCAGTCGTTGAAGAGTCAGACTTTGATACGGTGTATCAGTTACAGGTTCCCGCCAGCAGTATATTTGGTAAAGAGGCAAGTAAGAGTTGTATGCCCTTGCAAGCCTACGCCAAATTTTTGAGTGGGCATGGCACACCGTCTATGGCGGTTGTCACCAGAATTAGTTTTGACGAAAACAGCAGTGTGCCAAAACTTTTTTTCTACCCACGAAGAGCGTTAGAAGAAGAGGAACTAGAAACGATTAGATTGCTAGTAGATCAAGACGATGTACTAGAGGCGATTACAACCAGTTTTGTGGTTGAGTCACTGTTCAATGTAGCGGAAGGGTTCAATATAAATAGCCAATCAGGAGACCAAAATGGCTGAAGATTTTATGCACTACCAAATGACTAATGTGGAGGCGTTATATCCAAAACTTGATACTACATACAAGTTTGATAATCGCGCTAACGGAGGTAGAGGTGGTTCTGTCAAGTGCGATGCACTGGATGACGGTGCCGAATACTCTATGTCGTTTTTAATGGCTGAAGCAGAAGCTAAAGAACTGTACAAAGCGATGAAGAACGCTTACAAGCAAAAGAAAGAGGACAGTTGGCCCGACAAGTTCCCACTCCCATTTAAGAAACAGGAGGACGGTAGGTTCTTAGGTAAAGCCAAGTTGAAAGGGGCATACGGCACCGATAAAACAACACCCCCTCTGCAAGTGGACGCAAAGAATAACAAGTTACCAGCAGACTTTCAGTTGACCTCTGGTAGCATCGTGAATCTTGCGTTTACCTTTGTCCCTTACAGCGTACAGGGCACCGGCGTTAGCCTACGTCTTAACGGCGTACAGGTTATTGATCTCAAGCCAATGCAGTCCCGTTCACCCTTTGGTGTTGTGGACGGTGGGTTTGTGGCCCAGCCGGATAACCCGTTCAGTGATACCACAAAAAGCACCGATGTCGAGTTGGAAGATGACGACTCAGATGACATCTTTAATTCTGTTGAGGAAGAAGCCCCAGCACCGAAAGAGCCTAAAAAGGTTGTCAAGAAGTCTGCCCCTGCACCCACAGACGATGATGACGTTTCCGCTCTGATTGAGGAGTGGGACGACTAACTTAACGGGATACCCACTGCGGCTAGGTAACACCGAAAAGGGTGTGGCGACACCCCTGCCGCAGTGTCTCTTGATGTCTAACACGTTAGACATTTTGGAATTTTACGGGTGCAATTATGGATACAAGAATTTTCTTGCGGAAGATTCTGCCCAGCCAAGGAGTATACGTTCTCTGGTGCAACAACACAGAACTTAAAAGACACACACGAACACTGTCATTTGAGGATATAGATGAGTTAGCAGCGCAGGCAACGGGATACGACGATAACGGTTGGGACGCTTATTTCGCGTTGAGTGCTTTCAAGGAAGAAGGCACTCGTAAGGCAACAGATGCTTCACATATCAAAGCTCTGTTCCTTGACATTGATGTGGGGGAGGACAAACCACACACTAGCAAGCAACACGCACTGCAAGAGCTAAAGCGTTTTTGTAGCGTGTTAGACCTACCTAAACCGATGCTTTTGGACTCAGGTGGTGGGATACACACCTACTGGGCATTTACGGAAGACGTAAACATAGCGGACTGGAAGCCGGTAGCTGAGAAGTTCAAGGCTTTATGCGCCGAACACAAGTTTCTCATAGATACAGCAGTGCCTGCGGATGCAGCTAGAGTGCTACGCATATTAGGTACGCACAATTACAAGTTCGATACCCCCGT
>Ga0209348_1000285_pt1 | contig 28340 bp, 26 predicted proteins | sample ETNvirenome_2_30_FD_184065 | JGI IMG/M metagenome (GOLD analysis project Ga0209348, IMG submission 184065) | Marine viral communities from the Pacific Ocean - ETNP_2_30 (SPAdes) (version 2) | ecosystem: Environmental > Aquatic > Marine > Oceanic | place: Pacific Ocean | collected 2013-06-22
AAATTGACTAAAATAATACTTGACAAACGCTAGTCAGTCAGGTATAATGGTAACATAAATAATCGAGAAACAAGCAAATGAACAATGATTGGGGCAACATCATAGTGCTGGTTATGCTGTGGGCTGCTTTAATGATTGTGGAGAGGACAAAATGAATAAGATTAAAGCATATTTCACGCGCCAGGCAAGCCGACCGAACATGGACCTAGCAACCGACTTCTTTATTGTTGGTGCTTTGTTTGTTTGTGTTTACTTTGGTTGGATTCATTAGTCGGGACACTAAAATAAAAATGCACTGAACACTAAAAAAGTTCTTGACTTTTTGATAAAAATTTGAGATAATATATATATTGAGAATGAGGGAAGGGCTTTCATTCTCAATAAACAACATACCTTGAAAGGGTAAAACATTATGAAGCGTATCGTAAGCAACATCCAGAACCTTGGTTTCACCATTATGAACGAGACAGTAGAAGGCAGCAAGCAGAAAGCTGCTGGCATTGTTCTTGATCAAACACTTGTCAACGGTGAGTCTCAAGGCGTAAGCGTTCGCCTAATCAACGGCAAGCAGCGCTCTGCTGCTGTCAAGCTCGACCGAGCAGCACTCGGTGACCTTCAGGAAGCACTCAACGAAGTGCTGGCCAAGGAAGACGCGTAAATCGTACAAGGTTTATGGGGTTGGACCTTGCTTCCACCAACCAACCCCACTACTTTTTATCTTTTAACAATCTTGGAGAGCAATAAAAATAATGTTTAACAGTAACCGTACAAGCTATATGCGAGATACTTCTTATATTGCAAACAGAGCAATCATGCGAACGACGAAAGCAGCTATCAATCGAAAGCTAACAACACGGGGGTTAAAGTAATGTTTGTACAATCAAACGCAACAACAAGACAAGAACACAAGAACGGTCTTTGCGTAGCACAACGTAGGGGTGGACGAGAGACTCTCGTGCAATGGCAGAACGGTGATCAGCGATGGTGCGATACCAATGATCTAGATGGCAAGGTGGTGCTGGTTAGTCCCGAATATGGTCAGGAGGATTCTTACCATGAGTAAGAAAAAGAATCGTTCTGTGTCATCATTGTGGGCAAAGACGAAAAAGCGTTAGGGTGCCTCAAGGCTAGTACAACAATATAGAAAATATATTTACTGTTCAAAAAAAACGTTTTCTTTGTTTGTTGTAGTGGTAGTAAGTGGTAAGGGGTGTGATTAAATACATACGCGGTGTAAAAACAACGTAAAAAAACTAACGCCCCTGCCACAAAAAAATCGTTTACCGTTAGAAAAAAAACGTTGACAGGAGAAAAAAATGCAGTGTGAGCAAATTTGGTTGCAACTTGACCTTGCGGCGGCGGGGAATACAATCTATCTCTTCGCTAGCGATGCGGCTCAGTTCTTTTGGACCCATTGCACAGTGTTAACATAATAACGGTCGTTGCGCAGGGTACGGCGCGATGTAGTCAAAAGACCTACACGCCAGGCACGTAGCCGGTGTAGGCAAATGTGGGGCGGAGCAGCACATGTAGGCCAAGGGGCGCATGTGTGGGTGCAGGACCCACAGGTAGGTGAGTGTAGGGAAGGGCTAGGATGGCCTATAGTTACGCACAATATCCTACCTGTGGGTGTACGTGGTATATGTAGGTAGTCGGTGGATATGTAAGGAAATGTAGGTGTAGCACATACAAGAAAGCCCCAGGCAAGCTGGGGTAGCTCACACTGGGGCAGGTGGGATCTATTTTTTCTTGGTCTTCGACCAGGCGGATGAGACTGTCTTAGGTCGTCGAGGCTTACGCATAGCGGACCCCCATTCGATGCTCAAAGGCACAACCGGGCGCCTTGATTGCGCGCAGATGCAGATCGGTGGCCATATCCAAACAACCCGATCGCCATGCCCGTTGGGCATCGTGCAGGTACATGTGGCGCTTCGAGTTACGGACAACCATGTAATTCTTGCCCGCGTAGGGGACCGACGTATAAATATCAGACATATTCAATTCTCCAGGGCTGCCCAATCATATGAGACAGCCAGATGTTCAACAAAATAACAAATCAACAAAGGTACAACAATAAAATCCACGTTTCTATCCTTATCGGTCGCGAGTGGTAACAATGTAATCAGCCCCGAGGGGCGAGGGGACTAGAAGTCCCCATCGGTTGCCAGAATCTCGGTCACCGCTTCGAGCAGGTCTTCACAAGCCTGGCGGTCGAGCTTGACGGCTGCGGACTTGCGCCCACCGTTGACAAGGCGGAACGAGACTGCGGCAGACTTGCCGTTCAAGATGGTCTGGTCAATGGTCATGCCAGCCTTCTCATCCTCGTTCGCGATGATAAGGTTAAGGTTTTGAATGTTGTTCTTCTGTCGTCGTAAAGCCATGATAGGCTCCTTCCATATTTGCGCCGTAGCGCGTTGAGTGAATAATTCAGCCTTATTGCCAAATTACTCTGTAATTATAACATAATCGAGAAAGCCTGTCAAGAACTTTTTTCACTTTTTTTAACTTTTTTTTGCTCTGACATTTTGTTTCTCTCTCTTTCTTATGTATATATTATACCATAATTTTCGCGAAACTCCTAATTGTTGGTAGTAAACCCTTGAAATCATTGAGGAAATCTCCTCGACCACCAAATCAAAAACGTGACCGTAAGAACCTTAATGATTCCGCATACTTACAGCACCCACAGGTCAGGAAAGGTAGGCAAAGGTAACCGCTACACCTACACCCACCGACATGTATCTCAAGTTTTTTTATTTTTTTTTCATTTTTTTTATTTTATTTTTATCGCACATCCACCTACACTTACCTACACTTCACACATGTCGGGGAAAGAAAGATAAAGTATTCAAAGGTAAGAGTTGTCACACAAGGTATGAGTTGCCACACAGTGTAAGACAGTATGATACCAGTAAGACAAACCACACACTAACCTACAGGTAAGAGCGTGTCGCTTCGTGTGAGCATTTACCTACATGTAATTAAAGGTAAGTTAAAAGAACACAATGTATTTAAAAGTAATTAAATGTAAGACAAACACATACATGTAAGGGGGTAGGGGTCCCCCTCCCCCTCCCTACCACATGTAGCCGAATGTAAGTCCCATACTACATGTAGGGAGATGTAGGTGCGCTAAGTACATTCGTAATGCGGATGAATTTTTCCCAGATTTTTGAATTATAATCACTATAAGATAAAAAATACTACTTATAATGTAAGTGTTAGTTTTCTAACAGTTGGAAAAGGAGTTGCCCATGAAATTTACCAGAAAAAAATTAGAGAGATTAATCGAAGAAGAAACACAAAAAGTGACCAAAGAGCGTCTGGACGAGGTTTCTGACGGCCGACATTACGACCCCCCCGAAGTGCGCGACAGAAAATTAAAGGTGGTCTTGGATGCTTACGCTCGCGATCTAAATAAAGCCAATACGTACACTGAACTCAACAAAGCCGGGGGGACAGGGACAGACGGCGGCGCGGCTTCCAAGTTTGTGTATGCCATGAAAATCTGCGAAGATGAAACGCGCCGGTCCGCTTATCCAAAAACCTGCGCAGCCGTGCAGGTAGTAAAACAGGCAATAAAAGCGGCCACGACAAGAGCAAAAGCCAATGAAGTGAAGGAAAATAAAAACACCATGAAATTTACCAAAAAAAAATTAGAGAAATTAATCGAAGAAGAAATAAAAGCGATTCTAGAACAGAACGACTCTACAAGCATCGCGTATAATAAAAACAAGGTTATGTCAGACAGTGATATAGATGCACTGTTAGCAGGCAAAGACAAGCAAGAACAAATAAGTTTCCTACAAAATACATACATGGATAGTGAAAAATCTCCATGCAGCGCTCAAAACAGAAAAGCCAGTGATGTTGTAGATCAAAATTGCAGAAAACTTAAACAAAAAGCGGCAGACTTACGTGGCTTAAATCAAAAAGGGCAGATTGCCCCGCTTTCAGAACGAGCACGAGACTTAATAAATGAAGAGTTATATAAAATTTTGCAAGAACAAACTATGTCGGGCGGTGAAGTGGAGCTATCATCAAACCCTTCGCGAGAAACAATGAGAAAAGAGCTTGGCCCCATTTTTACTCAGATTAATGATAAGTTGGATCTCATTCTTGCAAAGTTGAATGAGCAGGGTTAATTAAAATATGCAGTGGATAATAGATTTGCTTATCGATAAGCTAAAAAAAGATAAAACAAGAGAATGGGAACCAGAACCCCTCTATAAGGAGATGGATTATGATGATTATTGTGATAAATGCAAAGAAGAGGTTGATAAAAAGCAAGACAAAACAGTAATTATAATATGACATCAATCAAGGTAGGCAATGCTGAATTAAAAGTTAAGTTAGCTATAACTCCAAAACAGCAAAGTCGCGGCCTAATGAATGTCCAGGGCATGCCGCCAACCAAACTCCCTCCAAACGAAGGCATGTTATTTATATATAAAAGAGAAGAGATCCTATCGTTCTGGATGAAAAACACTACCATCCCTCTTTCTATCGCCTTTATCGACAAGAAAGGTGTTATAACAGAAATAAAAGATATGTCGCCTGAGTCTCTTAACCGAGTGAGATCGACAAAGCCTGCGCAGTATGCCCTAGAAGTAAATAAAGGTTGGTTTCAGGATAACAATGTAAAGATTGGAGATATTGTTGAAATTCCAGGATCTCGGTCTATAACGATCCGAATTGTAAAATTGCCACCCGAAGCTAAAAAATTGGCAAAAACCATAGAAGATAAATTAGTTGACATGACTGTTAAAGCATTAAAAAGTAAGTTAAGTGTAGATCAGTTAAATAACCTTAACATAGACGTTGAAGTCGAGGAGTAAGAATTATGTTTAAATATTTATATCTTTTAATTGTTGCAACTGCTTTTGGGTGTGGTGCTAACACACCGCACAACAAATCTACAAACAATTCCAATACCGAGCTTTTAGTTGAATATAACAATGCTGAAGTTCATCGGCGTAGCAAATACCTTAGTCAACAACAATTAAACAAGCTTGCCGATGAAAAAAAAGAAATGGTAATTATTTTTTCTGCTAAATGGTGTAATGCTTGCACGCTAACTGAAAAAGCAATAAAACAAGCTAATCTTAAAATTGGCGTTTATTATCTTAATGTCGAAGAACTTTGGGTGCAAAAGTTAGTTGTTGTTTTAGGTTTGAAACGCCTAGTACCTACTATGTTGCATGTTGATAAGCAAGGAAACATTATTGATGGCCGTATGGGTCCCGGCCCTATTGTTACTTATTTGCTTACTAGAACCAAGTAACCATTAGTTTTTGGCTAGCTAGTAAAAAAATACCGAAAAAAAATCGCAAAAAATCGGCGTTGGCCGGTTTCAACCGACCATTACTTAAAAAAAAACTATTTATTTTATTAAACAAGCAATTTATGTTATTATCTGTTACCTAAAGGAGTTTTATAATGAAAAAAACAAAATTGAAAAACCTAATCGAAGAAGAGGTTAAAAGAATTTTCGAAGATCTGGGAAATATAATTGAACAGAGTGCAATGGATCGCTCACCTTTTGCAAATTATCCTCAAGCCATGGAGGCTCTCTCTGCTGAGTTAAAAAATTTGAGTGATGTCGCCCAAGCCGCAGATAGAATTATCGCTCAACACACTCTCGACGCGGTGACGGACAGAGCTTTAAAGGGAGGGGTACGAGAGCAGAATACTGACGATGATGAAGACAGGCCAGGAGAGGAAGAGGTTGATAACCCAAGTCAAACCGTGGGGTATGGAGTTGTCGACGCAGATGAAGACCCAGAAGATATACCTGACGGACCAGACAAGGTAAAAGCACAGATTCGGGAGTTCTTTTACCAAGCGGGCCCTCTGGCAACATCGATGGCAAAAATTGTAAAGTCTTTTAATACTTTTGCCGTCAATTTCGAACTGTTGGGGGCCAAATCAGGCCGCGTTGCACTAATTGAGACAGATCCTCAAACCGCAGGCCCAATGATGTCACCAGAAGGTATGCGGGTAACAGGCTATGACCCTCCGGCAGTCCCTACTCGTCCGGACGTTCCACAAAATGTAAAAAGATTCATACAAAAGCAGAGAGATCAAAAGTAGGTTCTTAAAATGAAGTTAAAAGATTTTAAAAAATTGTTTAAAAATTGCTCTCTTCTCAAAGAAGAGGGAGGTCAAGATATCCTTGATCCAACAAATAGTGCATCTGCTTCCACACTGGACAATCCATCTAAGGATCCAAGTACAGATGTTGGAGACCATGACGAAATCGACGACGATGCAACACAAAAAGCTGCACTTGCCACTGAAGATGAGTTTTATACTGGATACAAAGACAGTGATTGGCCGGAATATCTTGAAAGCAATAGAAATTTTTTAATGAGATTTTGGAGATATGCAGATCCGTCTGACGGCGGCCGCGGCTTGTTTATAATGTTTGAAGAAGTTATATCGAGTGTTATTAGGAAGATGGGATCAAAAAAACAAAATAAATCAGATCCTATTACAAAAAGGGAATTTGCTGACCTACAAAGAGCATTAGGAGTAGGAAAAGATGGTATCCTGGGTCCTGTTTCTTTTGCTGCTATCGGTTTAGTATATGCTTTTAGCTCAGAGTCCCTTGAAGAAAATAAAACCGTTATAAAAAAATTATTTGAAAGCTCAAACTCGAAAGGCTTTAGGCACAATATTAGTGAAATTTTAAACACACATATGCTTAATGAAGTAAGTCAAGCAGATTTAAGTACAATGAGGACTGCTAACAAGAAGGTAGTTTCACATTATGTTACCAATGTAGCAGCCGGGGAAGAAGTCAGCAAAGCACTGAAAAAACTAAAGAGAAAAAAGATATCAGTTAGCACTCCGCCCGGGCTTAATCTCAAAAGAAAATACCAAAAAGATGAGTCCTGGAAAGAGGATAAGGAGTTCCTAAGAGGAATTATTAAGCTTTCTGATAAATATGTAGTAGACCCTGAAGACGTTTTAGCCGCAATGGCCATCGAGACCATTGGAACATTCTCACAAAAATCAGAAAGTCATGCTGGCTGCACCGGGTTAATACAATTTTGTAAAAAATCTAGAAAAATGCTAGGTGTTACAAAAAGTTCTTTGAAAAAAATGACCCGGGTGGAACAACTTAAATATACCGATAAGTATTTTGCTTATTGGGGCCTCCAAAATTGGAAAAATTATTTTCCAAATGAACAAACTATGCCTGCTGGTAACTTTTATTTATGTATTTTCCTTCCGTGGTTCAGGTTTTTACCTTCCGATTACGTTGTATTAGCGAAAACCAAAGAACAATTAGAGGGTCAAACTCCAGCCCATCGGTTTATTTCTAAAGCAATTGAAGGTGGATCTTGGTCAAGGCACAACCCGAATGCGCGAGGCAAAGCAGACACTGCAAAAGTTTCAGATTTTGCTGCAAAATTACAAGAACAAAAGGAAATACATGATTTTTCAGAAGTTTTGAGCAAGGTAAGATAAAAAATGTGTATAATTTGTTTAGAATTGGACAAGAAAAAGCTGTCACCATGGGAAGCAAGGCGAAATTTATCAGAAATGGTTGAAAATGTTGGCCCAGAACACGCCAGAGAAGTCGAAAATAAAATTTCAGAAGCAATTTATGAAGAACTTTTGCTAAATTATGGTGACACACTGCATGAAGATGAAGAATTTTGTGATTTTTGTGATAAAATTGAGTGTGATTGCTATTAAAAGCCAAAAATTATGAAATATTTTTAAAAATTTTACTTCTTTTAAGATAAAATTATTTTTCAGAGACTCAAAGCAATAAAAAACTATTTATATAGTGCATTTTATTTGCAGGGGAGCGTTATTGTGACTAAAAGAGCGTTAAAAAGTTTAAATTTTAAAGAATTAGCAAAAATAATTAAAGAAGTAGAGAAAGAATTACAAATTCAAGAGCAAAATATCGGAGATCTCCCAACCGATGGCGATGGAGGAAGCTTGCCTAGTAGTGCGTTCCGAGGAGGAGCCGGTGCCCCCAATGTCACAGTTAAAAAACCCACCAAAAACATAACTCAAAGCACAAAAGCCAAAGAAGAGCCCAAAGAAGACCCCGAAGAAGAGTCACCAGAAGCAGGAAATGACTCTGTTGATATAAATGAGCCATCCGGATGGGATGCTTTTGTAAATACAACCAAAGCATTAGCTGTTGGGATAGTTAGAGATGGATCACGGCAGATTTTTGCTGATGGAGATACAACATGGACAGGGGTAACTGAGGTCACTATTGAAAATTCAGAACCTGACTCAACAACCCAAAGAAAAAAAGAATTATTTTATAGCAACGCTCTTATAAAATCTTTTTATGCTGCCTTTAATGAAGTGGATTATAGCAAATTTAAGTGTGATAACGTAAGAGATGAAGAAACTGGTAAACTTGTAGAGAATTGTGACCTATGGGGATCTCAAAGGGTCGGTATCTATAGTATTAATACACAAATTTTAAGTCTTATTAAATCACCGCATGCAATAAAGGCTTTTCTTAGAGGAGGCCCAAATGCTCTTAAAGGAAAAATAAACAGAATATATACAAATAAGAGTTCTTCATCGATGCCACCATCTAGATTTTTTGATAAAAAATATATTGATAAAATGAGAAATGAGATAGATGAGCAAACAAACATTACCGGTGTCGGATTTGATTTGTCTGGAAACTCTAATTCCAAAGTGAATCAAGCAAAAATGAGAAACATGACAAACCATCCTGTATATAAAATGGCCAAAGCGCGGAGAGATTTCGAAAATAACCCAGAAGCAACTGAAAAAAATTATATAAAATTATATAAATGGTTTAAAGCTTCTTGCAAGACAATATTTGCAGATGGGGCAAGGGGACTGGGCCCTGATAGAATGATATCTGGTACGATAGAATTTTTAAGATCGGGATTGCCCAACGAATTAGTTGAGGATTACTTAATAATAAGTCAAGAACAGTTTAAAGAAATATTGCCATGGGCAGTAAAAAATCAGATACATCCAGAACTTTTTATGATTTGTTGCCTAAGAATATTTTATATGCTTCAGACCTATGATTATTTCTCTGGAAAATCTAAGTTAAATGAACAAGATGATACTGATTATTCCAATAGTACTGAAGATGATTCTGCCTTGCGCGATGAAATGGGTGTTGACTGGAATTACGCAAACCGAGCATCTAGGAAAACTGCAAAGGTGATGCGCAGAAAGAGAGTTATTCCAAGAGCAAGAAGAGAGAACGGCTTAAGATTTAAACATGTCTTTGCCGACGCCTCTTCACACCCTGTAGATTCTGCAATGGGTTCTTTAGTTGACTTTGCTGTAAAAGAAAATGAAAACTGGCTGAATTCACCTCAAAGAATGGAAACCACTGAAGTAAGTGATGAAGTATTTGAAGAATTCCATGGAATGAACGCGTTGTCCTATGCTCCCGAAAAAGATAGTGGCGGTGAGCGTAGCATGTACTTAAACGCCACATACTTCGATATAGAAAGAATAATAGAAAATCAAATTAAAAAAGCTTTTCAACAGAAAGTAAAGTCAAATACTCAGTTACATGATGATTTTTCTCTTTTCAACCAACTGCTTATTATGGCGCCTCATGGAGATTTCAACTCAGAAGATCTAAAAACAATAAACAATAAGATGCAACAACTTAGATTGGACGCGTCCGGAAAAGAAGGGGATAAAACTGGCTGGGAAATGACAGGAGAAATCGGCGCATTCGTTCTAATGAGCTTACCTGAGGGTCTGGCTTTAGATGCCCTTCTTTACAGGCTTAGAGATGGCGCCAGAGCAGTCATGGGAATGAAAAAAAAGCCACCAGGCAAGTTATTTATTATCACCTGGATTGCTGCACAAGTCGTAATTGGCTTAATGGACCCAGTAAATAAAGCTGATCTTACTAATATGAAGCAAATGATAGATAATTTAATGAAACATATAGCTTCACTATCAATTGCAAAAAATAATAATAAAAAACAAGAATACGAACAAAAAATAAAATCAAGAGTCATGGAAAAACCAAATCAAGAGACTGATACCATAGAACTTGATGCTGGGTTTGATGAATTTCTAAAAAGTAGTGCCTTTAAAGCTACCGAAGAAGATGCAAAGTCTCCATCAAACGAAAATACTCCTCAAAACGAACAAAATACGAAAGCTTATGAGTTGAACGGCCAGCTTTTTTTGACTCACGGGCCAATACCTAGCAGGGCGACGGATCTTAGTGCACCCGAGGATGCGCTCCAAGATTGCCCTAAAAGATTTGAAAATCCGCAAATGCAACTTGTGTGGTGCCGATGGAGACAATGGCGATTATCTTTTATTCGTGCGGCCGCAGAAAGAACCCAAAATTATGTCTTGGCCGGGCTTAATAAAAATTCCAGTCCTACACCGTTTCTAGAAGATAAAATGTATCGAGAGTTTAAATCTGAATATAGAAGTAATCCTGGAGAAATGAACACATTCTTTTCTATGTCTAAAAAAGAAAAAGAATATAAAAAACAGTCTGAAAAAATGGAATTTGAGCAATGCCCTTATGTTCCAAAGGGCAAAAGATTAACTTTAACGAAACCTAATTCAGATGATCCTTTTGTTTGGTCATTTAGCAAAGAAGAGATGACAGAGGTGGATAATAGGTTTCAAAGTGCACTAGGACAGCTTCAAGCTGAATTTATACAATCTTTAGAGTCTACTTTTGTTAATCTTGCAGATAAAGGAAAAACCGCCGCGACAGAAATTGAAAAAAGACTTCAAATGGCTAATTCTATAATGCAACTGCTAACATATACCAAGACAGCAATGGGTCAAATTGGCAGGAATGATGCTAGAATCACTAATTTAAATTATTGTGATACTTTATCCTCTCTTGAACAGTGCAAAACTATCGCAGAAGATATATTTAATCAAGTAAAGACACCGGATACTAGCTTTATTCTGCAAGGCGGAGAACTAAGAAAAATCTTTAAAAACGACAAAGGAAAAAACGAATCTATGATAACAAACCAAAAAACAATTTTACACGAATCCGGATCGACTGAAAAAACTAAGGTTGCACCAAACGACTTTGGTGCTCGTATGGAACATTTCGCCCAGATGCAGGTTGCATCGACCGGGCATTCATTGCAATCACTACCGGCTCGGGCGCCCGGCTCCAGTACTCCGGGGTCGATGATTTCAGCAATTTATAGAACATTTATAGTTAATGAGTTTAATCAAGGGGTTGTCGGCACAAACGCCCAAGTAACGCCGAATATGTTTAAGTCTAAGCTGGTTCAATTTTCAAAACAACTTTCAAATACAGATATGAAAGAAATAGTTATAACAGAAGACTCAAAAGATAAATTAATCAATGATTGGAAAAAAGCTTTTCAGCGTTTAGCGTCGGAAGAAGGCCTGTATGAAAAGTTTGGTAAAAATTTTGCAAAAGGTAGCATGTTTATGGAGTTTAAGTCAGGTGGCAAAGCTACTTTTTCTATTTTATTTTTATGCCGGCCTTATGGGCAAGATTTAGTTTTTAGGCCAACAGGAATGTACGGTACTTCTGTTTATAGGCTTGCTGGTCGTTATGATATAGGCTCGTTGGGAAGATTGATTGAACAAAACTTTATTCAAGCTTACGGGGGAGATTCAGGCGGTATTATAGATATGGAAGAATTGAGTAGTGTGACAAATAATCGATTTGTAAAACCCAATATGAGAAACAGAATGAATGCAGTGGCAAAAAAAGCAGGAATCCGAGGAGGTATTTGGTCTGATATGACTACTGGATCTAGCCCAGTGAAGTCCGGAGCCAACTCGGCGCGCCCAATGCTTTCAAATGGGTGGGCTGGTTCAATGCCTAATTCAGTATATAATTATATGAAGTCATTAAGAACGCCAACTGCAGGCACTAGTGGCCAACCAGGGCCCATCGAAAATATCATAGGTGCAGATCCAGAGGAGCGCGCCGAATGGTTTAATATTTTAAAAAAAGATTTAGAAACTATTGAAAATACCCTTGTCGGTGCTGCAGCGGCCTCTGGTGCGCAGCATACTGTTGATGTTAAGCAGGACATGTTAATTGTTGAAGCTTTAAAGAATTATATTGAATATTTATTTAATTTAACAACTCTCCGCAATAATCTTAGATCATCTGGGAGTCAACTCCAGGGTATACATAAGAGCCAAGGGAAGAAAAGTGGAATATTTAACATCGATGGCCCGGCAAAAGCATCAATGCTCAGCAAAGGGGGGACGGGCCCGCATCTTCTGAGTTTTAATAGACAGTTTAGCGAAATTCTCAATGATTTAAGGATCAAGAACTCAAACGCGACCGATAAAGATGCTGTGGCTTATATCGCGCGCAGGTTAGATAATTTAAGAAATAAAATTTGGAATAAAGAAATGTCCTCTGGGGTCGCGACAGATGAAAGAGCCCTAGAGAATTTTGCTTTTGAGTTTTATAGATCGTCTCACATAGCAATAAATTTTGCAAATATCAGTGCAGTTATAAACAGGAAATAAATTAGGAGCCTAAAATGAAAAAAATAAATGAAGAAGAAAAACCAATAAAACAGCAACAGCCCAAACCCAAATGTGGCGAAGGAGAAGTTTATAATGAAGACTTAGGGGAGTGTGTACCAGCATCGGTTTTGAACACCAGCGGCCAAGCCAAAGCTAAAGTTAAAAAAACCCAAAACCAACTGGCCGCGGCAGGCAAGGATACTCGTGCAGTTGATAATGCTGAACTAAGACGTGCAACAAGAATTGGCGCCGGCGCAGACGCGCTGGTATCTTGTAGTCAATCATTGAAAACAGTTATAGAACAGCAAGGAGTGGAAGGCTCTTCAGGATCTCAACCGTCATGCGCCGATAGGTACAGTCTTGAAAATTGGGGCCAACTTTTAGGTTTGTCTACTTCTGCCATGGTGATGTATGCAACCTATAAACTTGTTTTAGATCCACGAGGTATGGGAAAGGGAGGGTACGGGTTTCAAACTCTCAAACATGCAGCAACTTTTTTTCAATATATGAAACAAAAAGTGTATTCTTCCTGGAAGCCCGGACAAGGAGTGATGCGGGGGGCCAGCGCGGAAGCTAATGCTGCACTAGGGGCGGTGCAATCCGCGAACTTTGAAGATTTACACCGAAGTGCCCAAGGCGCCTTTAGAGGTAAAGGACCAATGACTATTACAGTATTGGACCCAGAAACAGGCAGGCCAACGACTGTAGAGAAAAAGGCCCCAGGACATATAGTGAGAAAGCACGCAACCAAGCTAAAAGCAGCAGGAGGTTTAGGGACAGTTGTTGCGTTTGCTATGTGGATGAGTACAAAAAGCTGGGGGGCAGGCATGGCCGGAGAAGAATTAACAGGAGAACAACTTGCTGTACAAAACACTTCTGCTTGGATTTCTTTGGTCAAAATGATTGACACAATCGCGGTGAATGCTTTTCTTCCAAAATTAGATGGAGGGCAAAACCAACAAGAAATTTATAAAGATCCCTGCAGATTAGCGTGGATTATGGGAACCTTGGCCATATTCGGGGCAGCTAAGATGAAGTTTACGCCAAAAAGCTTAAGAAATCCAGCCTTAACAATTATAAGAACACAAAGAAAATCATTATCAAATTTATATCGTGGTGCCGAAAGGTATGCTCAAGAAATGAGAGCAATTATTAAAAATATTGATACTATACTTATTGCTCGTGGTATACCAGCCCAACTACTTACAAACCCACAGGCTGCAGCATTGAAAAAAGCTTTACAGGATTTGTTAGAATATAACGCCCAAAAGGCTACTCTAGTAGCTAGCGGAAGGCCTGTTAGTCAGGAATTTATTGAAAGGGGAGCAGGCTTGCGCGGTGCAGTTGAAGAAGCCGGATTAGAGGCTATAAGATCATCAACTCTTAAATTTAATTTAGATAACTATTTGGAGTTAATTAATGATCTTGTAAAAGCAGAAAATGTAATACTAACACAAGCCTTAAAGGATATTAATCCTTCGCTAGGCAAGAATTTGTTAAACTTGATAACACAGACCAAACAAGGTGTAAAGCCTCTTCTAGATAGAATAGGAAACTATATGAGGAAACTTCCAGAGCTTTTTAATGCATCTAAAGCAACAAATAGAGCAGCAAGAGAAGCAGAAGAAGTCATAGATGATGCAATTGGGAAACTTGATCCACCTGGCACCGGTGGCGGACAGATCCTGAATCCAGAAGGATTCAAACCAAGCGAGCTTGTGTCTTCTGATGGGGCAGTCGCTGCAAGCAGAGCAGCCAGATACCTTGAAGGAGATGACTTATTTAAACAGTTTTATGCATTTGATCCCCGCAGCGGCGGCCGCGTGATCACCCCGGATGGAAAACTAGGCGTATATCAGGGAGCCAAACGGGGTACAGGCGCTGCCGATGAATATGGAATAGGATTTGCGCCTGACACCGGTGGGGCACAAGCAATACGTCTTTTAATTGGATCTGTTAGGGAAGGCCAAGAAGCTGGTTTTGCTGGTCTCACTGCTTTACGGACTGTTATGGACAACTCTGCGGCCGCTGTAAAAGGAGGTGCAGACGAGGTATTTTTTAGGGTGGGAGAGAGCCTTGTAGAAAAATTCCCAAACCTGAGGCTGGCTCGTGATCGTCTCGCGGGCTTATTAGAAAGAGATATATCAAGATTTGAACAAGGAATTGATGGCCTCAGAACTTCAGCTTCAGCGGGCAAGGTCACCGCAGAAGAAGCATCAAGGCAAGCCAACGCGATTGTTGAAGCTTATGCTTTAGCTTCTCTGAGGAGAGTTTCACAATTTGTAGACGAGTTTGCTGGAAAAGCAAGTCGCACAGGTGAAATGTTTGGAGAAGGAGCAATGCAAGCAACACTACGTAAAGCGTTTTCTGAGTATATAGATGATGCTTTAAAAGTGTTTGATGATATCAAAGCCCTAGACAGTGTATTGGTAATTCGTGATCTGCGACAGGGTATCATTAAAGGTGATCCGGACTTCCTTAAATACACGGTAGAAGATATATTTAAATTTGCTGCAAATAACTCCGACAGAATAAAGATACCTGAGCAATTTGCTGATCCCAAGGCTCTAGAAGATGCACTTAAACTCAGTCTCGGCGCCGTAGATGAGCCCTTGGATGAATTTTTGGATGAAATTGCTCAAGTCGCTATGGAGAAAACTGGCATAATTGTTGATGATGCAGCCTCGAAAGCTGCTCGCGCCGGTGATGAAGTTGTGCCTCGTGGGCCTCGCTTGAACGATATTTTAGATGAAGACTTTAGTGAAGGGGCCGTTGGATTAGTCAAGAAAATTGATGAAGGGCTAGAGGAAATTGAAACTAGGACGTATGCTGCAGCGAAGAACGCTGTTGACACCAGATTAGGAAAAGCAGGAAGAACACTCAACCACCCGGCTACAAAGCTAGCTCTTGCCAGCGGCGCTACAATGCTTGGGATCAGTGTTTTTCAAGCGGCTTTCAGAGATGAGGCACAAGTTCCTCAAGAAAAACCAATAGAGTTATATACTTTTGACATTCCACAGAATTTTTTCGGTGAAGATCAGGAAACACTTAACAACATCTTTAATACAGTAAGAGGCAAAAAATCTGTTGTTAATATAATTGAATCCTTAATAAGCTTAAGTGAAGCTGAGCCTGGGGATGACTTAGGTCAAAGAAATAAACAAATGATCGAAAGACAATTAGTTTATGCTTTCTTTTACCTTTGGAATGAACAAACCAAACTTGCATTTTGGGGACAGGGTGGCAGCGAAGGCGCTCCTGGTCCGACCAAAGCACAAGACCAAAAAAGGTTGGGTAGGGTAGTTTCTCTCTTGGTTAGTGATGAGTGGCCAAGCCTCAGCCCAAATGAAAGAGACGAAAGACTAAACAGTGCGTTTAAAGTGTGGGAACAAGAAGCCCGAAACAACTTGTTTGCAGTTATGGTCTCATCAGAAGGTAGAAAAAAGCTTGGTGGAGATGCCCAATATATACCAGACAATAAGGATAATGCAGCTTTTAGAATTATCAGCGCGATAATGCTTTTTGGAACCGGGCTGAAACAAAGGTTAATTGATTTTGAACATGGTGACGCAAGTACAAAGCAAGAATTGTACAAAAAAATAGTAGTACTATTCAAGATCCAGTCCGGCGATGGCCAAAGAATTGTCGATGGATATGAAAGGTTAAAAAAAGAAACCGAAGCCTATGAGGCTGGCGCCCCCCAGGTAAGAGCACCAGAGGGTGAAGTTGAAAGTGGAGAAAATCCAGAGCCAGCGCCAAGCGAAGAACCAAGCGAAGAGCCATTACCATCGGTTAAAGTTATAAATCCAGACACTGGAGAGCCTTATGGTAATACAACAAATGAAAACAAAGAATATAAATACTCAGATTTAAGAAAAATCGTTAAGGAAGTGTTAAATGAGAACACTGGTCAAGGGTATAATTGGTATCCTTACAATTCTCATGTTGGTGATGAAAACGAGCCTGGTCCGGATTATATTCAAGATTGGAAAGATTTTGAACTTTCTGTAGTCAGAGATGAATCCCGATCTACAGCTATTGAGTTAGCAAAAATATTAGTTAAAGATTTAGAGCTTTTTGGAGATGTTGTTGACCTTGTTGGTAAAAATCAATCTGTAGGAACAGAAATATTGAAGAAATTTAGAAAAATTACCAATAAAAAATGATATTATCTTGTTATGAACAACATAAATGAGAAAAATTGGATTACAGGATCGGGAAACAAAATAGATTTTTATCAAATATTAAAAATTATAAAAAAGCAAGTTTTTCAAGGATCAAAAATATTTATTGGAAGTGATTCTTTCATGTCAGGGCCAAAAGTTTGTTTTGCAACTGCTATTTGCTTATATGGGAATAAAAGTAACAGCAGATATTTTTTTTTCAGAGAAAACGAAAAAATTAAAAAATTTAAACCTTTAGTTTCCAGAATTACAGAAGAAACAAGAAGATCCGTAGAAGTTGGTTGTCTTTTGGCAGATGAATATGGTTTTGATCTAAGCAATATAGAACTTCACCTAGATGTTTCGCCCCTTGCAGCCGGTAATGCAACTTCAAAGTTTTCAGATATGTTAAAAGGGTATGTTCAAGGTTACGGCTTCGACTATAGACTTAAGCCAGATGCTTGGGCGTCACAATCTATAGCTGACAGGCACTCTAAATGAATTGGGAAGAGAAAAGTTTCTATCAGCAGGCTTATTCAGTCTCTATGGATGATCTAATGAGTGTATGGGTTGAGACATTTCACCCTTTTAGTGCACTATTGGTGATCTGGGATGCTCAAACTCATTTTGAATTACTTAATAAATGCGGAATTTTAGTTAACTTAGTTGAAGCTTATAACAATAAGGTAGTTACAGTTGAGTTACCAACCGTTATGGACGCATATGAGGTGATGGATAGTATACAGAATGAAGGATGCAATCCTTTTATGCAAGTATATGACAAGGGAAAACTTCTTTCGGACAATATTGGGCCCATTGCCTAATTATTAGTGCTAGAGGGAAAAAAATGATTAGGATTGTTATAGTGCCAAAAGATACAGACACAGTTGCAAAAGTAGTTTTATTCGATGAAAAAAATAGGGCACTATTTTTAAAAAGGTCAAATTATATGGAAAAGTTCGCCGGAGAATGGGACCTACCAGGGGGCCATTTAAAGCAAAATGAGAGCCTAATCGATGGTCTTGCTAGAGAGACCAAAGAAGAGACACATCTTGACGTTAGAGACCCCAAATTCTTGCTTAAAATGAATAATTTACACTTTTTTTACGCTAAATATAACTCGCAACCTGTAAAGTTAAGTAATGAGCATACTGATTATAAATTTTTTAACAAAGATGATCTAGATCCTTCTGAAAAATTCCAGAATGTAGCAATTAAAGCTCTGGAGAGGTTAAAAAATGAAAATATCAATAATTAAAAAATCACATAATCTTGAAAAAGACTTTGACCCTACTCTTCTACAACCTAAAGATGAATTATTTCCTAAATTTTGGAAAAACAACACTTTAAATGTTATTGTTGCAAGAAAATTAATGTTAATTGCAGATGAGATTATAAAATCACTAAATATTCTAAATCAACAAGTAGAAGATGTTATTATAACCGGATCTATTGCCTCGTACAATTGGCATGAGATGTCAGATATTGACTTGCATATCATGTTAGACTTTGAAAAAATTGACGATAATTTTGATTTAGTTAAAAGGATGCTCGACCAGACAAGAATAAATTGGAACAAAAAACATAACATAAAAATCGCTGGAAAAGAAGTTGAAATATATTTTCAACACTATACTGAACCTCATGAGTCAAATGGAATTTGGTCCTTAAGTTTAGAAAAGTGGCTAGCTGAGCCTGTAAGACTAGATCCAAAATTAGATCTTCAAACAACCGAAAAAAAAGCTGAAGCAATAGCACAATGTATTGATCATTTATACGAGCTTTTTAAAAACAAAGAATATAAAACCGCACATAGATTCGCTGAAAAAATAAAAAGTAAAATTGCAAGAATGCGACAGTCAGGTCTAGAAAAGGGGGGGATTTATTCTCCCGAGAATCTTGCATTTAAAATGTTGAGAAATGCGGGATACCTTGAGAAATTATCATCTCTTAAAATACAATCTTATGACAAAATGATGTCTTTACAGCTTGAGAAAAAAAATATAAATGAAAATAAAATTTGGAATAGCTTTATAAAGGAGAAATAAAATGTCTAATAAATTTTTTGATACAATTATGTCTGAAATAAAGGATTACTTTAAAAAAAAGGATGCTGAATACTTGGAGTTCGATAGTCACCCTCTGTCCTCGGTAGAAGATCTTATGGATCCTAAAAAACCTGCACCATGGGACCACCTTACAAATACACCAGACGATGAAGATATTGATATTGATATTGAAGAGGAAATTACTGAATGAGCTTTTTAGATTGGATGAATATGAATATGGTTGTAGATATTTTTTGTCTTGTTTTTATCGTCGCTTTAACATGGAAGCTGAATAAATTACAAAAACAACAACAAACCAATAAAGACCTTCTAAATTTAACGATAAAAAACCCACAACAAGCAAGAAGACAATTAAATAAAAATAAATAATAGTGTATTATATTACTTGTCGATCAGAAACCCAAGAAAGGAAGTAATAATGATTGCAGATATTGTGGTAGACTTACAATATGGAGATTGCGGTAAGGGAAAAATTGCTCATGCACTTTGTAGAGAGAATGATTATACTCATGTTATAAGATACAACGGAGGTTGTAATGCTGGGCATACAATATATCATGAAGGAAAAAAGTTTGTAACCCACCATATTCCTTGTGGGGTTTTTTTTGGAATTAAATCCATTATTGGGCCTGGGTGTGTTGTACATGTTGATACTTTTTTAGAAGAAATAGAGGAACTAGAAAAAGCTGGAATTCCAGCCAAGTCATTGATACATGTAGCTTCGAATGCACATTTAATTACTGATTTTCACCGGGCAGAAGATAAAAAAGATACAACAATAGGAACCACAAAGAGAGGTAATGGCCCAGCATACAGAGATAAATATTCTAGAAAAGGTGTCCGGGCAATGGAAGATCCAAGGCTAACTCCTTTTATTATTAGTATGTATCATGAGCTTTATGAAAATGAAAAAATCAAAAATATTAAGATTTTGTTCGAAGGAGCACAAGGCTTTGGTTTGGATCCAGATTGGGGAGATTACCCATACGTTACTTCTAGCCACTGTACAGTTGGGTCTGCTATTTTAAATGGAGTACCCCCATCAGCCATAAGAGATGTTTGGGGTGTGGCTAAAATATATGAAACCTATGTTGGTGCCAAAGATTTCGAAGGGCCCGATGAGGTATTTGAAAAAATTAGAGACTTAGGTCAAGAATACGGTGCAACCACAGGCAGAGCAAGACAAATAAACTGGCTGGACTTTGATATGTTGAAAATGGCTTCAAGGATTAATGGAATAAACAAAATAGTAATTAACAAGATGGATATCTTGGAGGCCGTGAATTCTTGGTGTTTATATGATGGCCCAAACTTATATGAATTCAAAACAAGACAAGATATTGAGATGTGGCTTAAAGGCAAATTGCATCTTGAAGTTAGTGAGGACATTGAAGTTATGTTTTCCGGAAATAAAGAACAAATATAGCTATTTATTATATGAACAACAATAGCAACACAAGCTTTTCTAGTGATTATACCATTACCAACCTTTCATCTTCTGTTTCCGCTGGAGATTATGAAATCTCCATAACTACGTCTTCTGGTGCAGAAGGAAAAAATATTACTATAGTTAGTGCTGGTGATTTTGGAGAAGTTGGGTATGGAATGGAAAATGAAGTGTTAAGAATTTCAGATGGTACCACAACTATTGATTATATAGGAGTAAATACAGAAGGTGGCGCGCCAGCTACAGGTTCTGCTGAATTTGGATTAGGCTCAGGTAGGCAAATCACAGACTTAACAAGTGAACTAACATCAAAAATAAATTCTAGTGCATTGAATATAACTGCTACAGATAATGGAGGAGATTCTTCAAGTGCTTCTATGACTTTAACTCCTGGAACTGGAATAACTATAACCATTTCAGAAGACCCCACAGGTGACAATCAATTTGGGGACAGTGATCTTTCAACCTCAATTACAGATTCTTCAGTTTCCACGACTACTAAGAAAATTAAAGCAGCACCATTTCGTTTTTTGACTCCCGGGGCATTTAATATAAGAGGCCAAGGAAACAATAATTACTACAAAACTTTTATCGGAGAACGAAAAAGCTAAAACTATTTATCCTAGGGGTATTTTTACGTGATAGAAGATTTAAAACCGTTAATTAGGAAATTTATCATATTCGCAAAAGATAATTTAAAATTCCAAAGACCGCCTAGGCTATTTTTAAGAAATGACGCAGAAAACAGCACATGTGCACTTGGCAAAACAGCCCACTATGACCCAGGCAAGTCTGCTATAACTCTTTATATCACAAATCGACACCCAAAAGATATTCTTCGATCTTTTGCCCATGAATTAGTACATCACTGCCAAAATGAACGAGGAGATCTTGCGCCTGAAAAAATGAAAACTTTAAACAAAAATTACGCCCAAGAGAATGACCACATGCGCAAAATGGAACAAGAAGCCTATTTAATGGGTAATATGTGCTTCCGAGATTGGGAAGATGGGCTCGATAATAAATTACAATATAGAATGCATGTTGCAGAACAGAAATATTTAAAGGAGAATAAAAAAATGTCTGTAAAAATAACAAAAAAGTTTCTAAAAGAAGCAATACAAAAAGTTTTAGAAAATAAAACAAAGTTAAGCGAACAAGATCGCGATCGCACCGCCGCAATGGATAAGATCGCGGCCAATATGGATGCCTTGGATACATATCCAGGACCGTTAGGAGATTTATATAAAACTCTTATTAAAGCGTCTAGAAATCCTAAGCAGCACGGTAAAGAGTATTTTAGTGCAGCGCTTGCTATACAAAAGCCAGTACAAAGACTCGCTAAAAATCAGAACAATACCTCAGCGCTGAGGGGACTTACTGTGGTCGGGCCCGACGGAAAGAATCCTCTTCAAAGATTTTTTGCTGCTGCGCAAAAAACCGGAGATAAAGCGTTAATCGCCCAGGTGCGGAAGCAGGTACCTGCTGTTGCTCTTGCTTTAAATCTTAATTTAGACAAGCTTAACATTATGATTGCAGATCCAGCGAAACAGCCGGTGCGCAAGGAAGAAAATGAGCAGGCTTTTGCTCCAAGTCACTATTGTGTTCACCACGGAGGAGTTGAGCATAACGGAGAAGTTCACGAGGCTAAAGCTGTTGGGCATAACTGGAGTAGTCGTCTAAACAAAGTTACTCATTACGATATGGAGTTGCTTGACGGAACAATTCTTGAAAACGTTGCTGTAGAAGATATTATGGTAACTAAAGCAAGTTTGGCAGAAGGTTCTTTTCTTTTAGAAGGCTCTTGCTCGCACAGTAAACACAAGACCAAGAGAATGAAAGAAAACGAAGAACTCGAAGAGATTTCCACAGACCAGCTTGCTGCGGCGGCGGGAGACCCGGAGAAGGTCGAGTCTGAAGATTTCCCAGCAGCTTTTGGTAAGAAGAAAACACAAAGCGAATCTAAGATTCAAACTCCAGAGCAAGAGAATACTCTTTACGAGCAAAGATTTACAAAGAAAAATACAAAGTTATTTGAAAAACTACTCAAAGAGTGGACCAAGTAACTGTTATAATTGAGGCAATTATGAAAGAACAACTCTTATTAGAAGGTGCCGTTGCTGGGCACATGAACCATATTTATGATAACGGTGAAATGACCTTCGGGGAGTTGAAACAGTTACTTCAAGCCGCGGTTGATGGTAAGTTGCGAGGCACGGAAAAAACAGATGGACAAAACGTTTTTCTCTCCTTTGACGTTTCGACCCAGAAAGCTCGTGCCATACGCAACAAGGGCCACATAAAAGCCGGGGGACTCACTGTTGAAGAGTTTGATGATTTCTTTTCAGGGCACCCTAACCAAGCCTTAAGATATAGTTTTGTTGAAGCGCTTCAAACTTTTGAAGATGCTATTAAAGAAATAGACAAAGATACACAATTTAAAATATTTGGTAACAAAGAGGACAATATATATTTTAACACAGAAGTTATGAATCCTGGAATACCTGACGGGGAAGAAGGTGACCCAAGATCAGCCGGTACTCAAAATGTAATACCATATGATAAAAAGACCCTATTGATTCATGAAGTTGGGCACTCTATGTTTGACCCTAATACGGCTTTACCATATGATGATCCAGAATCTATGAAAAAGGTAGCGAACTGCTATTCTATTCTGGAGAATTCTCTCATGGGCAAATCTACAGAAGAACCAAGCGTCTTTTCTATAGAAACACATCCGCGTAGAAAATTAGATTCAGCAGGCATGAAACGTGCCTCTGAAGTATTAGCACCGACTGTGGAAGCTATAGATAATGTTGTTTCTGATTTTGGGTTAAATGATTCTAACACAATACAAGACCTAGTCATGGTACAAGTGAAGCCTATTATCGATAATTTTGGCATGACAGAAGATAGAAATAAGGCTTTTATCTTGCGTCTAATGGGCCTATGTAAAAGCCTAGAAGATCCTAATAAACTAGTACCTTGTGGCACCAAGGATCCTAGAACAGGCGAGAGATTACATCATCCGCCAATTAAAATCAAAGAATTAACTTCTGGAATTCCACAAGAATTGTCTGACGAAATTAAAGATTATGATAAAAATTTTAAATATCAAGAATATACTAGTGCATTAAGCAATTCTCTGTATGAATTTACAAATGCAATACTACAAGACTTTGAATCTTCATTTATAGCTGACAATAAACAAGCTATTAAAGATCTTCAGGATGAACTAAAACAATCAATCAAAAAGATAAAAAACTCTGCAAACGAAGCAGCAAAAGAAGATCTTGAAAAACAAATGAAAAAACTACAAGATGTAAAAAATGTAAATACCCCATCTGAAGGCTTTGTATTTGATTATAATGGTACCACTTATAAGTTTACAGGATGGTTCGCTCCAAGCAACCAAATACTAGGCACAGAGCGTTATGGTAGGTTTGGGCCTATAGATCCTCAAGAAACAGAAAAAAGTGGCTTAGAAGCTCAAACTGGGCCTTTAACCATTGCTGTAGTTCCTGGTGCTTTTAAACCTCCTCACAAAGGTCACTTATCTATGGTAGAATCATTAGCTGAAAACGCAGATAAAGTTATTGTAATTATCTCTACACCAACCCGTGGAGGCCGCCAGTTACCATCTGGCAAGGTGATTGATTCTGATCATTCTGCTCAAATTTGGGCAGCTTATCTAGATTCCTCCCCTGCAGGAGCAAAGACGACAGTGATAAAGTCACCGGCTGCTTCTCCAGTTGGGGTTACTTACGATTTTGTAATGAAGCCACCTGACCCTACCGATTTGTTAGTAGCGCCACCTAATGCTACTGTACTTTTAGGTTGCGGTGATAAAGAAGATGACCAAACAAGATTTCAAACAATAATACAAAAATCCAGAGAGGATTTAAAAATAGAAGTGCAAGTCTGTGATTTGACTGCAAAACACTCTGAAGAGTATATGAAATTATTAGAAAACCACCCTGCAATACTAGAGGGTATGCCTTCTGGAACAAAAAGTACTGTCGACCCACAGGATTTACATGCCTCTGATATGAGGTTTGTTATAGATCTTGCAAGTAAAGAGCCCATCGGTCTGTCTATGTTACAAGACTTTGTTCCTACTGCGGAGGATGCTTTGGCTGTTATGGGAATTGTTGGTTTAAATCCTGCAGACCAAAGAAGCGACGAGTCTGATCAGGTTCAGGAGCCTGAAATTAACCCTGCAGAGAAATATATTGATAATAGCGAATTAAAAGAAATTATTTTTCATGAAGCAAATATTTTACTAGAAAAATCAAATTATTTTAAAACTTCAAAAAGCCAACCTTCAAAAAGTAAATTTCAACGCAGAATGCGCAAACGGCTTTCTAAAGCTCATAGAACCTATTTAGATATGGGAAGAAAAGATTTAACTAAATATGGAGGAGCCTTTACGAAAAAGAGGCCAAAAAATGTTTCTAACGCGTTTTTGGCAGAAGATGATCTAGAAGAAATTTCAACAGGAATTGGTCTAGTCGGGCATGTTAACCAAAAAAATAAACAAAATAAAACAGGAACTAAAAATAAAATGAATAAAAAAAATGAAAATAGATTGAGAATAAATATTAGAAAAAATTTGTTGAAATTTTTTGAAATGAAAAAACAAGATCATAATAACAGCATATCAAGCATCCTAGAAGAACATGAACTTAGGTTACATTTAAGAAGCATAATTCTTCAAGAATCTTTTCAAAATTTAAATGAAATTGAAGACCCAACAACTGACGTTCATGATAACACAGGAATAAATACACTAAAAGATTTGTTTAAAAATACAAATATTTTATCAACCCTTAGAAATGTATACAAGACCCTCACCACAGACGAAGATCAGAAAAATTCTTTTAGGGCTCATATAGTTCAATGGACACAAGACACATTAGCCCCAGTTAAATTAAATGATACGGATTCCATCGACCAGGCCCAAGTTGCAGAACAAAATACCGTTGGTATTGATGTTTTAGGAATCAATGATGGAGATAGAGAAAAATTTATTGATGTTGCAGATGGTTCTGAAAAAGAAACAAAACAGCCCGAACAAGATGACGAAGAATTAGCCACTATCTCTGGCGAAGACACAACTGGTAGAAATAAAGCAGAGAGAGTATATCCTACTATTGAAAAATCAGTAGTAGATTACTATGCAGAATTAGACAATCCAGAAGATCAAGAAATGTTTTATGATTATTTAATTGCAAACTTAAAGCTATATTTTGATAAATGGAATAATGAATCTGCAAAGTCGATAGAAGAGCCTACAAACGATGCATATGCTCAGGCGAAAGATACCGAAGCCAGCCCGGGCCTGAGTTCGAGTTAAGAAAAAAAGTCAAATTACTTGAAATTTTAAATTTTGTATGATACCCTTGGTAGGATGGTTGGCAAAACAGCGATAAAAGATAATTCATTAAAAGATAGTAAAGTATTTTCTTCTAATAAAAATTACAATTTAAAAAATAAATTATTAAAAGAAAAAAAGATAGATAATGATTTTCTAGAAAAAATAAAATTTATTAAATTAGAAGAATTAATAACTTTAAAGTTATTAATGTCGACCTCTTTATTGAAAGGAAAATTTTTTAATTTTCCTTTTTTAAAATACTCAACAGATATATGTAAAGAGGCTGTTTTGCGATTTGCCCTATCTCAATCAAACTCGAAAAGAGAAGCGTGTCTTATGCTTGGAATAAAAAAAGCATCTCTCTTAAACTATATAAAATCTTATAATTTAGAAAAGGAATTCAACTATGATAGTAAAACAAAACAAAATAAATAAACCTTGGGGATTTGAAATTATATGGTCTCACTGCAATAAATTTGTAGGAAAAATATTATTTATTAATAAAGGTCATAAATTATCTCGCCAATACCATGTCACTAAAGAGGAAACAATTTTAGTCTTAAGTGGTACGCTGCACTTAGAAATAGGTCAAGGTGAAAAAATAGAAAAAATTAATTTAAAAAAAGGACAATCGTTTCACGTAACACCTGGATTGGTTCATCGATTTTGTGCCGATTTTGGTGATGTTGAATTGGCAGAAGTCAGTACCCCAGAATTAGATGATGTAATAAGGATAGAAGATGACTACAATAGATCAAAATAAAATTTGCTACATTTTTGATGTTGATGGAACTTTAACTTATCCAAGATCAAAGATGGAGCCAGCGTTTATAAGAGAGTTTGCAGAGTGGTCGTACGGAAGGCAATTGTTTATTGCAACTGGTTCTGACTTTGAAAAAACAAAACAACAAGTGCCAAAATCAATTCTTTCTTTATTTCAAAATATTTTTTGTTGTATGGGAAATGAAACTAGAAGTTCGACAGGGCAACTTATAGAAAAATCAGAATTTGTAATACCAGACGAATTGGATCAAGACTTACAAAAAATATTGAAAGAAAGTCCTTATCACAACAAGACAGGAAACCACATAGAGTTTCGAACCGGCATGATTAATTTTACAACTGTTGGAAGAAATGCTAACAAAACAGAAAGAAATAATTATAATATTTGGGATAATATCAATAAGGAAAGACAACAAATCGCAGACTATATTAATAAAAATTACCCAACTTTAAACGCTTCGGTCGGAGGATCAATATCTATTGATATCATAGAAGAGGGAAGAGATAAAGGTCAAATAGTAAATTATCTAGAAAACCAAGGAGCTATGAAAGTAGTCTTTGTAGGGGATAGGTGCTTTCCAGGCGGTAATGATTGGGGAGTAGTGAGAGAGTTAAAAAAGTCAAATTTGGCATTCGAATGGTATCAAGTTGCAGATCCAAAAGAAACTTTGGCCCTTCTAAGAACAAATAAAGTTTTTGATGGTGGAAAATAACTAATTAAGAAAGGAGGTGAATACTATGAGTGATACACAAACATGTAAGTGTTGTAAGTGTTGCCAGTGCACAAAAGAATGTTGTGCCGAGGGTAGCTGCAAGTAGACATGACTTTATACCGCCTCTTTGGGGGCGGTATACTATTTATAGCAAGGAGTTTAACAATGCCAAAATTTTATAGACAAAACAAAAAGAGAATTGACCCTCGTTATTTTTTGAACGAGACGACAAATATAGATCAAAATCCTGAATTAGCTAGGCAAATATATTACCGATTGCAGGGTCTAGAAAATAAACCTGGTTTTGAAAAAGGTACACCTGCTAGAAAAGCCCTTCAAGCTTTAGAAATAAGAGCCAGCAAATCGGTTGACGCTCAAGACGGGTCCTTAAATGATGAAGAATACAGACAATTGGTTGCCTTAATTAGTGACAGTAGTCTTCGTCTTAATCCAAGTGACCCAAACAGCTTTGCCGGAAAGGTGCTGGCAATGCTTAGCGGTGCACCCGGTGACACGGACGGAGATGGAACTTCAGACTCAGAAGAGTTAATGCAAATAGCTCAATCAATGAAAAACAAGAATCACGGGTTAACATCATCAGTTATGCAAGATGATGATAATATTCCTCTTTCGAAAAAGATTCCAAGCGGGTATAGCTAGAATACAGATAGGTAAGAAAAACGATGCCAAAATTTTACAGACAAAATAGAAAAAGAATAGATCCAAGATATTTTTTAGATGAAATTACAGACCCAAAGCAGGATCCTGATCTAGCCGGTGTAGGAAAACTTACAAATCAAGACAGACAGGAATTTAAAGAACAACTTAGGGGAAAAGACCTCGACTTTACTAAAAAGCTTGTTTCAGGCTTATTGACCATGCTTGGTATACCAGTTACATTAGCCGCAGTGGCATATACGGCTTACTTGTTAGCTGGCGCGGCTATATTGACAATAATTGCTTTAGAATTGCTTGGAGCAACAGAAGGATTTAAGTTTCCTAGGGTGCCTCAATCAATAGATTTGGTTGCAAAATATATTGACGAAGTAGAAAATATTATTGGCACAGACCCAGACCGAAAACGCAGAATAAGAAAAGAACTCATGAAGAATAGACATATTAAAAAGATTATTAAAAATAAGAAACAGCAAAAATAATTAAGGGGGTGACCAGGTTTCGACAGGGTAAGGATAATAATACGTGCAAGGCTGTGTGAGTGAGGTCACAGTAAAAACACTCAAAACTATAAACGCAAACGATGACGTTGAAATTTTCGAGGATTTTGCG
>Ga0209348_1000286_pt1 | contig 28317 bp, 36 predicted proteins | sample ETNvirenome_2_30_FD_184065 | JGI IMG/M metagenome (GOLD analysis project Ga0209348, IMG submission 184065) | Marine viral communities from the Pacific Ocean - ETNP_2_30 (SPAdes) (version 2) | ecosystem: Environmental > Aquatic > Marine > Oceanic | place: Pacific Ocean | collected 2013-06-22
CGAACACTAAACAAATAAAAGCAGTTGACCCATTATTAGGTGGACTACCTTCAGTAGGTACATTTAAGTCTGGTGACGGAAGCAATCTATTTGCTACAAATCACCCGACAATAGCGGGAACTGTTTCTAACACGTTAGGCACACAGGCAGACCTTAATGAAACTTCATTAGAGCAATCTCTTATTGACATTGCGAAAATGACAGATGAAAGAGGTTTGAAAATTGCAGCAAGAGGAGTAAAAATGATTATTCCTTCAGAGAATCAGTTTAACGCTGAGAGATTGATGAAATCTCAAGGTAGAACTGGGACAGCTGACAATGATATAAATGCAATTGTTTCAATGGGAATGGTTCCTCAAGGTTACAGAGTGAACAATTTCTTAACTGATCCAGATGCATTTTTTCTAATGACTGATGTACCAAACGGTATGAAGTATTTCGAAAGAACACCTATCAGAACAGCGATGGAAGGTGACTTCGATACTGGAAACGTTAGATACAAAGCTAGAGAGAGATACAGATTTGGTGTCTCTGACTTTAGAGGTATCTTCGGCGTTGAAGGCGCATAATACTACTTTTATGAGGCGGCCTTAAAACCGCCTCATATACACATTTAGCACGAAAGAATTAATATTCAGTTATAAATTTCTTGCTTAGAAAGTCATGATCAGATATGGTGAGAAATGCATCCTAAACAATTCAGAGTACAAATTTATGCCTATCAGTATCACGCTGATTTTATTATAACTTCTTTAGATGGCCCATTAGATATCGAAAATGCCATAGTTGACAAACTAGGAAAAAAAGATATAAAATGGGAATATCTTGGAGAAATGATGAACCCCAAGGTTAAAAGAATAACCTATGAGGAGGTTATGGATGGAGAAAATGATGTTACATCTACAAGACCTATACAAGAAGAAAAGAGGTCTGGATCTTCAGTGGGAGCAGGAACATCTCAAGGAGGGTAGATATACCCTTAATATGGTTAAGATTGACAGACAAGTCAAAGAAGTTCTTACTCATATAAAAACTGCAGAGGCTAAAAAAGAGCATATGCAGAATAAAATTGAGGCGGCAGCTCCACAAGTTTCTGTAGCAACTTAAACAAAAAGCTACATCGTTGGAAAAAACCACTCCACATTACAGGCCCTCTTGCGCTCTACTAAAATCTAGTATATAAAATAATTACTATACAATTAATTAGAACATAGACGCGTATAGTCGACGGCCTAGAGACTATGTTCGGAAACTAGGAGGATAAAATTATGGCAAATACAACTTTTTCAGGACCGGTACGATCAGAAAACGGTTTTGAAACAATCGTAAAAGACAGTACTACTGGTGTAGTAAGTAAAATAGCAGACCTTAATGCAGCAACTGGCGGTAACTCAGTTACAGCTGATGCAGCTAAAGAAGCGGGCGCTTTATTTTTAAGCAGTATCGCGACTGATGGTTTTGTAATGAAAACTTATCAAGCAACAATAGCTGTAACAAACGGAAACACTACTGGTGATGAAGCAGCAATAGGTTTTCCATCAAACTTCATTCCAATGTTCGTTGTGATTAGAAACACAGCAGCTACGACTACAGGCGGAGCAATTGCTGATGTAGGAACTGCAGCTTCAGCGCAAGCTTATGTTGACGGTGCAACTTTATCTACAAGTGCAGCGGGAGCGCAAATTTTTGCTTGTAACGGAGTTAACGGAATAGGATCCGGTGGATCTGGAACAACAGCAGGAATACCATTAACACCTGATGAAATCAGAGTGACTATGGCAGACCCTGGAGCGTCTGGTGCATCTATTGTAGTAACATTTATTGGTATTACATTTACAGAAACATTAGACTTAGTATAATAATTAATTTATGGGGACTCGACTTGTTTAGAAGAGTCCCCTAAAATTAAAGGAGAAAAAATGACAACATTTGGATCATCAATTGATGGAGTGGCAACTAACGTAACTACAGAAACTAAAACTGTTCAAGTTGGTAGAACTAGAGCTTACGGAGTACATTATGTTGGAACAGCAACTGGAGGAGTAATAGAATTAAAAGATGGAGCAACTTCTAAAGTTAAAATAGATCATGGAGCAGTGGCGGAAAGTAAAACTGTAATTTTCCCTACACCTATTCTATTTAAAACTAATCTTAATTCTGTTTTCACTACAGAACAGGTTACTGCTGTTACTGTGTTTCATAGTGGCGGAAGCAATTCGTAGGAGGTTTACGTGGCTTTTTCAGGCACAAGTACATTCGAGAAATTTCTCTCGATAGACGATATTATTACTGAAGCCTTTGAAAGGCTAGGATTTTTTGATTATTCAGGAAATGATTTAAGATCTGCAAGACGTTCTTTAAACATAATGTTTCAAGAATGGGATAATAGGGGTTTGCATTTCTGGGAAGTAGCAAGGACTGCTATTAGTTTAGTAGAAAATCAAAATCAATATCAAATATTTAGATCTCCATCTGATGGAAATGCAGATGGTATAACCACTACTTTAAGTTCGGGTATTTCAAGTTCTGCAACAACTATTCCTGTTTCCTCAGTTAAAAATATGAATGATACAGGGAAGATTAGAATTAATTCTGAAGTAATTATTTATACTTCTATTTCTGATAATAGTATAATCTGTGAGGCTTCTGGTCGAGGAGCAGACGGAACTACAGCTGCGGGTCATGCTAGTGGAGACACAGTTACAAACTTTGTTGATATGGTATCTGATCTTCTTGAAGCTAGTTACAGAAATGAAAATGATGTGGATACACCTCTTTCAAAAATTAATAGATCTCAATACCAAGCTTTTTCAAATAAAGTATCTACTGGTCAACCATCACAATATTTTGTTCAAAGATTTATAGATAAAGTAACTGTAACTTTATATTTAACACCAGGTAACACACAGGCTGGTAAGTATTTATATTTTTATTATGTAAAAAGAATTCAAGACGCTGGTAAATATACAAACGAAGCAGACGTAGTTAACAGATTTGTTCCATGTATGTGTGCAGGTCTGGCTTACTATATGGCCATGAAAAAAGCTCCTCAAAGAATTCAAGAAATGAAATTAATTTATGAAGATGAGATACAAAGAGCTTTAGCAGAAGATGGATCTTCAGCGAGTGTTTACATATCACCTAAAACTTATTATCCGGAGATCTAATGGCAAAGTTTGCAAAAGGAAAACACGCTTTAGCAATTTCTGATAGAAGCGGGCAAGCTTTTCCTTGGAGAGAAATGGTTACTGAATGGAACGGTGCTTTTGTGCATATTTCAGAATACGAACGTAAACAACCTCAGTTAGAACCAAAACCTTTTGTAGCTGACCCACAAGGATTAGAACAAGCAAGACCTCAACATTTTAATTTGTTAACTGGAGGAGGTGGAGGAATTATTGCAGACTTAACTTTACCTGGATCTTATTCTTTTTTAGATACCAGTAACAACACTATGATTCCAGAAAATCCAACTGATCTTAACAGAAGAAGAGAAGCATCTATGTCTTTAGGAAGTGTGGTTGCAGGAATTCCTGCTCCTTCCACTACTACTTATGCAGTCACTGTACAAAGCACTGCTGGTGGAAATAAATATTTTATAGATAGTGTTCAACAAGCCACTTTAAGTTTTACAAAAACTCAAATATATAAATTTGATCAGTCAGATTCTTCTAATGGAACTGGAGGAACTCACCCATTAAGATTTTCTACGACCTCGGACGGAACTCATAGCGGAGGAACCGAATATACTACTGGCGTTGTTGTAAGTGGAACACCTGGAACTTCTGGAGCTTATGTTGAAATAACAGTTGATGCAAGTGCCCCTAGTACGCTATACTACTATTGTACTAATCACTCAGGAATGGGAGGACAGATAAACATATCATGACATACGATGAATTAAAAACAAAAATTAGAGACTACACTGAAGTATCAAGTAACGTTTTAACTGATACTATTTTAAATGGTATTATTAATGACGCTGAGTTTAGAATCTTAAGAGATGTAGACTCAGATAATAATAGAAGATATGTAACTGCTCAAATGTTAGCAGGTCAAAGATTTATAGATACCCCTCAAAATTTATTGGTAATTAGATCTGCTCAAATAGTAGATTCTGCTGGAGTTGGAGTAGCTAATGACAGGGATTTTTTACAATACAGAGATACTAGTTTTATGTCAGAATTTAATAATTTAGGAACTCAAGGCACTCCAAAATACTACAGCAATTGGGATGAAGATACAGTGGTTGTGGCTCCCACGCCGGACCAGGCCTATACGATCCAATTAAATTATGTCTTGAAACCAGCTGGATTATCTAGTACAACTCCTAGTACATACTTAAGTCTACAATTTCCCAATGGACTTTTATATGCATGTCTAGTTGAGGCATATGGTTTTTTAAAAGGGCCAAATGATCTCTTGCAATTATACGAAGGAAAGTATAAACAAGTGGTTGAAGGCTTCTCAATTGAACAAATGGGAAGAAGAAGACGAGACGAATATCAAAGTGGTGTTCCTCGTATAGGTAAATAGGAGATAAACATGGCAATAACACAAGCAATTTGTAATTCGTTTAAAAAACAACTACTAGAAGGTGATGCTAACTTTTCTAATTCAAGTGGTGACGTTTTTAAAATAGCCCTTTATACTTCTTCAGCGACTCTAAACTCAGCGACTACTTCTTTTACAACTACTAACCAAGTATCTAACACTGGACAATATACTTCTGGTGGAGGAAAGTTAGTAAACTTAGCAGTATCAAATACAGCTGGTGTAGCAAGAGTAGACTTCTCCGATAGATCTTTTACTGGAGTTACTCTAACGGCTAGAGGAGCATTAATCTATAATACATCATCAGCCGTAACAAACGCGTCTGTTGCTGTTTTAGATTTTGGAGCAGATAAAACAGCTACGTCAGGCGTATTTACAATTCAGTTTCCAGCGCAAACATCAACTGCAGCGATTTTAAGAATCTCTGGTTAAGTAGGAGGTAAACTCCTATGGCAGCTTGGGGAACAAGTACTTGGAACACAGGCAGTTGGGGAACGGGTGCGGATAACACCGTAATCCCTACAGGGATAGCTGCGGCCTTTGGAGTAGGAACAGTATCTACTGATTCAACTGTAGAACAAGGTTGGGGCAGAGATGCCTGGGGTCAAAGAGCTTGGGGTAATCCTAGTCAAATCGTAACTCCTGTTACACCTGAAGACGACATGACCATGTCGCAAGGTTCTGTATCTATTACAGCAGAAATCAATGCAGGTTGGGGCGCAAAAAATTGGGGTGATAACGCTTGGGGTATTGCAGGCAATCTTCTTGCAACCGGACTTCCTATAACTGGAGCAACCGGTAGTCCAAGTATTCATATTGATCACGTTGAAGCTATAGGTAATTTTTCAATTACAGCAACTCTGGGTAATGAGGCCGTTGACATCGTAGGTAAAGCTTTTCCTACAGGACTAGGTATGACTTCTGCTTTAGGAACTGCTGATGCAGGTCCTGATGCAATGGCCACAGGTAATCAAGCTAACATGGCTTTGGGTACCATTGATGCATTTAACCAAACTGGTTGGGGCAGACAAGGTTGGAACGTAAATGCGTGGGGTGTAGAAGGACAATTTGCAAATGTAGATGTCACTGGAATAGCTATGACAGCAGGTCTTTCTTCTGTCACTATGGAAGGTGAATCAGTTGTACTTCTTAATACATTAAATGTTGGACAGTTAACTTTAGGTACAGTTGACCCTGCACCTGACGCCGGAATTACAGGTAACTTCATGCTAGGTAATTTAGGTAATTTAGGCATGCAGGGAGATTATACGGATATTCCAACAGGAATTTCTATGACTGCTGCCTTAAATAGTGTGTCTGTAGACTTAAATACACCAGCTGCTGTTACAGGCCAATTACAGCAAGTAAGACTATCATCAGCGTTTAATATATTAATTCACGTAGATGTTTCAGTATCAGGTTTTGGGTTGACTATGAACCAAGGAAGTGGTAATGCTCTAATCTGGAACGAAGTTGATACAGGTTCAGCGCCTATAGATCCTCCAGGTTGGCAAGAGGTGGCTGCATAATGAGTTTGACACGAACTCATATTTTTAATAAAATGAATACATAAGGAATAAAAAATGGCGAACTCAACATCAGCTAACTTAAAACTTACAGTTCAAGCAACCGGTGAAAACTCGGGAACTTGGGGACAAATTACAAATACAAATTTATTAATCTTAGAACAAGCAATTGGTGGTTTTACCACTTTTAACGTAACCAATACTAGTAGAGCTTTAACTTTTACTAATGGTGCATTATCTAATGGTAAAAATGACGTTATAAAATTAACAGGTACATTAGCAGGAAACTTAAATGTAACTATACCTAATTCGGTTGAAAAAACTTACCAAGTGCAAAATGCCTGCGATCATGCTGGAAACACTTTAACTTTTAAAACAACATCTGGAACAGGTGTACTTTTATGTGAAGGAAATAATTACGTATTATATTCCGATGGAACTAACGTTGTAAAACTTTCTGAACAAAGAAATTGGAGAGTAATTTCAGCAGCAGAAACAGTTCAAGCTGGTGCTCAATGTTTAGTAAACACAAATGGTGGAGCTGTAACAGTTACACTACCCGCATCACCTGCTACTGGAGATGAAGTATCCTTCATGGATCAGGGTTATGATTTTAATTCAAACGCATTAACTGTTGGACGAAATGGATCTAACATTACTAATGCAGCAGCTGACCTAGTAGTAAACACACAAGGGGCTGGATTTTCATTAGTTTACTCTGGAGACGCTACTACTGGTTGGACATATAGGGAGAAATAATCCATGGCTAACTATGAAGCAACGCGATACGACTTTGACGGTGCTAGTCTTACTGACATACAAGGTCTTAATACAGGTTTAATTATACCTTGGACGACATCCTCAGCGCCAACAGGTTTCTTGGAATGTGATGGTTCTAATGTGTCTAGATCTACTTACTCTGTTTTATTTGGAGTGATAGGTACAACCTATGGAGCTGGAGACGGTGCCAGCACGTTTGGGTTACCAGATTTTCAAGACAATTGCTGTTTAAGTAAATCTCCAACTAAAGCTTTAGCTTCAACTGGTGGAGCAAACACTGTGACTTCTACTGGAAATATTACCGGTAATTTAGGAAATACCACAATTAGTGCGCCAACCATGGCAAGTCACACTCACCCTTTTACCGCTGGATCTAATAGTAATACTAATAATGGTAGTTTGTTTAATGTAAACTATGGTCAACCATATAACATGAGTGCAGTAAATTTTAACGACACTGGTGGTGGTGGAGCTCACGACCATTCTTTATCAGCTAACTTTACAGGTGATGCAACTTCAGTCTTGCAACCCTATCTAACACTAATGTATATAATTAAAACGTAGAGAAATTATGGCAAATTACGAAGCTACAAAATATGATTTTACAGGAGCAAACCTTACAGGTATTGATTTAGTTAATACAGGACTAATTATACCTTGGAGTGATTCTTCAATTCCATCAGGATTTTTAGAATGTAATGGTCAAGCAGTTTCTAGAAGTACTTATTCTGCATTGTTTGCAGTTATAGGTACAACTTATGGCGCTGGTGATGGTGCATCAACTTTTCTTGTTCCTGATTTACAAGATAATGTCCCTGTGGGAAGATCACCAGGCAAAGCTCTCGCTTCAACTGGTGGAGCAAATACTGTAGCTACTAGTGGAGCTATTGGTGGAAACGCTGCTAACCATACTTTATCAAGTCCAGAAATAGCTAGTCACTCACACAATGTTAACTGGTCTCAAAAAAATGCTAGTGGAAATAGTTTTGGAAGAGCGCCTGCAACCGGATTTACCTCAGGTAGCACCGGTGGAGGAGGATCTCACACTCACTCTTTATCAGCTAACTTTACAGGTGGATCTGATTCAGTTGTACAACCTTTTTTAACAATGATATATATAATTAAAACTTAATATTATGGCAAATTACGAAGCAACAAGATATGATTTTAGTGGAACTAACATTCAAGGATTAGTAGGTGTATCTACAGGTTCTGTTATTCCTTGGGGATCTACCTCTATTCCATCAGGTTTTTTAGAGTGTGATGGAAGCGCTGTCTCTAGATCAACCTATGCTACACTCTTTGGAGTTATATCAACTACTTATGGAGCTGGTGATGGTGCTAGTACTTTTAATGTTCCCAACATTGCGGATAACGTCGTAGTTGGTAAATCTAGCGGTAAAGCTATAGCATCAACGGGTGGTGCAAACACTGTGACTTCCACTGGAAACGTTTCTGGAAACGCAGCAAATACAACTCTTTCTACATCACAGCTGCCTGGTCACTCTCACCCAGCGACTGGTAGATCTGCTAATCACCAGGCGCACGCACAAAATAACTCAGGTGGAGCACCTCAATATCCCAACAGTAATAGTAATTCTGGAAATTCTGGTGGCGGTGGCGCTCACTCTCATGGTTTATCGGGTACTTTTACAGGTAATGCAACTTCAGTGTTGCAACCTTATTTAACTGTGATATATATTATTAAAACGTAAGGAGATATTTTTATGGCTAAACATGGTTTATGGAGTGTTATCGTCGAAGATAAAACAATTGTAAAAAAGAATGGAGAGTTTTCTCCTACAAATCCTATGGGTCATACGATAAAAAATCATGATTCATTTTGGGCAGATGCAAAATGGAGCAATGTTCACGCTATCCAATTTACAGATGATGGAGTAGATAACGATCAAGTAGAGTATAACGACGGCACACCTAATGGTGTATATGATGCAAGTATTTTAGGAGATTTTAGATCTCAATTTATAACTAAATTTGATGAAGCTCATTTAGTTCACCTTCAAGAACAATGGGATCAAGATCAAGTTAGATCAACAGAATTCGTAGAGCGTACAAGAGACGATGGTGTAGTAGTACGTCAAATGTCAGAATTAGACGAAAGCGAAGAGGATCAAATAGCAAGAAAAGGTCCACGTCCTACTTCTTATTCTTCTTAAGGCTGAATCAATAACCAAGAAGTTAAAATATATTTTTCACCTGATAAAGGTGGATTCCCTCTATGCACGTAAGGAAAATGTGCAGGCCATATAACTATTCTACCAGTTTTAGGTTGAACTCTTTTTGAAAAATATAAAAACTCTGTTTCTCCACCTTCTTCTACATCATTTAGGTATATAGAAAAAACTAAACCTCTTTGTAATCCTTCTACTCCCATTCCTCCTCCCCATTCAGTATGCCATACATGGTATCCTTCTTTAGGAAGAGTCTTTTGTATTTTCATTACAGTGTACATAAAATCACTATGGAATTCATTTATATCAGTTTGCCTAATATATTCTTTAAGGGCCATATCAAAGTTTATGATAGTAGTTTTGATTTCATTGTGAAATATTAATTTATCATCATTATATGGATTAACATCTAAGGCAGCATCTTTTTTAGAATGATTTCCTCTGTTTTCAGTAGAAAGTCTTGTATAAGTTTTCATCATTTTTTGATGATTATCAAAAGTATCTATAAGATCTTTACATTCTTTTTTTGGTATAAAATTATCAAAGACTCCTATGAAATCTTCAACGTTATATGTTTTTTCCATTATTGTGCTTCCTTTGTTGGTTGGTCGTTTTGATGATGGGTAAAAGGTCCATCCTGATCTACGTAATGAAAGAATACTTGTGCATTAGCATCGTCCTTAAATATTCCTCTGCCATGAGGAATATCACAACCCATGTACACAACAGCATCTCCTTCATTCATTGTAATCCATTCTTTATTCATTTGAATAGGCCATTCTTTACTTTGTTGTATACAAGCTGTTACACTGATTTCACAAGAAGGTCTATCAGTATGCTTTGTTAATCTGCTTCCATAAACATAATATCTCCAGTAACTATATGATTTAAGCAATTTTAAATTAACGTGTTTTTCTATAAACTCTCGTTTTAATTCATGAAAATATCTCATTAAAGAATCATTATAAAAACAAGGTGTAAGATTAGAAGCAACAGGATTGCTTTGTTCTACCTGCCAATTTTCATCTAATCGTAATAAACAATATTGTTGTAATAAATCTAATTCTTTTCTTGAAAAAAAATTTTTAATTAGTTTATATTTAAAATCTCTTATAGTAGCCATGACACGATGCTATATCTTACTCCTTTTGTTATTGGTTCTATTGCATGAGGAAATAGAAAAGTGCTAGGAAAAAAAATAATAGTTCCGGTTTTACACTTAACTCTTTTATATTCTTTTTTATTCATAGGATTAAAGAAAACTAAATCTCCTCCTTTGTAATCATCATTTAAATTTATTATACAACTTAAAGTTCTATATGCACCAGTATCATTGTCCACATGAATTTCATATTTACCGCCAGGTTTATATTTAAGTAAGTCCACCTGGTTTAGTTTACGGGCCTTATTAAAAGAAAATTTAACATTATAGTTTGGAAGGTAAGTAAATATTATATTCATTATATGTCTAAAATAAATTTTGTCTGATATTGAAGTATCGTTCAAAGTAAAACCATTTACGTTTCTAATGTCTTTATCAATATCCCCTTTGTTTCCTTGACCTCTTATCATCATAGGTTTATTGGCTCTGTGTTCTATATATTTAATTATATTTTTACGCATCTCCTCATTTAAGCCTATATTTAAAACTATTATGGATTCATCTAAATTCATATTATTTTTTCTGTTTTACTCTCTTTACATAATCAAAATTATTTTTTGATTCAATATTAAATATTAGACTATATCTATTTTCTTCATCTGTAGATTTTTCAAAACCATGTATTATTTCTGCAGGTAAAATATAATAATCGCCAGGTTGAGGAGTTATTCTTATATTTAATTCAGGTAAAATTAAATCACAGCCTTCGGTTAAATACAAAATTCCATGCACACAAGAGTGTGTGTGATAGTCTAAACTATCTCCTTTTTTGATTTCATTACCCCATGCATTTGAAATGTTTTGTCTTTCAAAAAAATGTTTAAATATATGTTCATGTGTAGTTTGATATTTATTTATTATGTGAACCATAAAATTAGTAAACTTTTCATCCTCTACAAAATGACACCAGTCGGTCATGCCACCTTTTACATTAGTATAGTTCTCCATTTTAGGATCTATATTTTTTCTTGTCTCTATCATAAAATAATTTAATACCTCTGGATAAGGATAATTCCCATATATTATATTTACGACTCTAGGATAAGTTACAGACAGACTATTTTTATGTTCATTTGTGGGGTCTGGTTTTAATATGCTAAACATTTAGGCTCTTTCATTCTTTAAAAAACTATTGTATATTGCATTATATGCTACAAAAATTAAATTTCAAGGCTGGTTTCAATAAACAAGATACAGAATCTGGCGCCGAAGGTCAATGGACAGACGGTGATTTTGTTAGATTTAGGTATGGTTTGCCAGAAAAAATAGGTGGCTGGTCTCAACTAACAATTGGATCTAAAACTTTACCGGGAGCTGCAAGAGCTCAGGTAGCTTTTTCTAGTTTTGCAGGAGAAAAATATACAGCGATTGGAACTTCACAGGGATTATTTTTATATTTTGGAAATGATTTTTATGACATCACTCCATTAGATACGGCTATTACTGGTGGAACTTTAACCACTGTTAACAATTCAAATACTGTAACAATAAACAAAGGTTCTCATGGATTAGAGGTAGGAAGATATGTAACCTTATCTGCAGTAACGGTAACAGGAGCCAGTGCTTATACAGCTGCTGATTTAGAAAAAGTCTATGAAATATTAACAGTACCTGACGTAGACAAATTTACTGTTCAAGCATCAAGCGTAGAAACAGGTTCTGGAATGACGGCAGCAGGAGCTGTTACTGTTAATCCATACGTAACTGTTGGACCCACTACTCAAACAACCGGCTTTGGTTGGGGAACATCAACTTGGAATACTTCAACATGGGGAACCGCTAGATCTACTAGTTCAGTAATTCTTGATCCAGGTAATTGGAGTCTTGATAACTTTGGTCAGGTTTTAGTCGCTACTATATTTGATGGTCAAACTTTTACATGGAATGCAGGCGCTTCCAATGCTCGAACTATTAGAGCTTCTAAAACAACTTCAAACTTTCAAACTACAAATAATCCTACATCAACTAGATTTACATTAGTATCAGACAGGGATAGACATTTGTTTCACTTTGGAACTGAAACAACAATTGGTGATGCAACGTCACAAGATCCTATGTTCGTAAGATTTTCTAATCAAGAGGATCTTAATACATATGCACCCACAGCCACTAACACGGCAGGGACTTTTAGATTAGATACGGGAAATGAGATAAGGGCTGCTCTTCAAGGAAAAGATTATGTCTTTGTATTAACAGATTTAGCTGCTTATGTAATACAGTTTGTTGGACCACCATTTACATTTTCTGTTAGACAAGTCGGAACTAATTGTGGATGTATTAGTCAACATGCAGCGACCTATGCTAACGGAGCTGTTTGGTGGATGGGAGCAGAAGGTGGTTTCTTTGCATACGACGGAACAGTAAAATCATTACCATCTTTAGTAGAAGACTTTGTATTTACAACAGATGGAACTAATCTTGGACTAAACTTTAATTCAAGAGACGTTGTTTTTTCTGGCCCAAATAATTTATACACTGAAGTAAATTGGTTTTATCCAAAATCAGGTTCTGAACAAATTGATAGATGTGTTACTTATAATTATTCAGAAAATGTTTGGACTACTTCATCATTAGACAGAACTACATATCAAGATCAAGGAGTATTTGATGCACCTTATGCTACCGACTATGAGAACACATCTACACCTGTCTTCCCTGATATTCTAGGAATTACTAATAAGTATGGAGCTTCTATTTATTATGAACATGAGACAGGAACGGATCAAGTAGATAGCACCGGTAATACGGCCATACCTGCATTTATTAGATCTGGGGACTATGACATTACAGCTAGAAAAAGTGCTCTGGGTCAACAAACTGGGGTTGCTGATTTTAGAGGAGATGGTGAGTTTATTATGTCTGTTAAAAGATTTATACCTGATTTTAAATACCAAACAGGGAATGCAAAGATAACTTTATTTGTTAGTGATTTCCCTGACGATACCCCTGTAAGTTCTCCACTAGGGCCCTTTACAGTCACAACATCTACTGATAAGGTAGATACTCGGGCAAGAGGGAGATTGGTATCTCTCAAAATAGAAAACGATTCAACAGGTGAAACCTGGAGATATGGCACTCTAAGATTAGATGCTCAACCAGATGGAAGAAGATAGTGGCAAATACTTTATTTGATTTAGCGCAAAAATATTTAAATCAGGGTTTACCTGATATAGGTGGTATTTTTCCTCCACCTCCTGCCACTATACAACCTGTTCCTATAGATCCTATTGTTACAAAACCTTTAGTCCCTGGCGGTATTACAAATTTAGAAAGAGGAGATGGTCGATTGGATATCTCTCCTTTTCGTCAAGACCCAAGAGTAGCTGCAGCATACGAAGCATTCGAGAGAAATAAACAATTAGAATCCATGGATATAAATGATCCGTTTAAAGGTGAAATAAGTTTAGAAGGAGCTTATTATGGGGACATGCCAGAATTTGATGACAGCATTGGTCAACAAACCTTTGGTGGTAAATTTAAAGAAGATATACGTAAATTATATAATAATCCACTTGTTCAAGCATTCTCACCTAGCACTTATATTAAGATGGGCCTTGAAGGTTTAAGGAATTTCTTACCTGTTAACAGAAGAGCAATAGCAGAAAATATTGGTGCCAACTTAGGAATTAGAACTGACAGCATTGGTAGAATAGTTAACACGGGTGACTATAACGATCCTAGTAATGTTATGGCTGGGTATGGTTTAAATAATCTAAAACAAGAAACCATTGATAAAAGAATAGATACTGTTTCTAATACATTAAAAAGACAAGGCTTATCTCAAGCACAAATAAATGACATACTTTCAGGTGAACTTTCATCTGAAGATTTTAGTGTAGAAGATTATCCAGAGTTAAGATTGCCTACAGGACAAATTAGTAATAACATAGACAAACTTAGAGCTATTAAACTATTTTCAGATCAAAATAAATTTATACAAAAAAGCGCAGACGTCAGTGCTATGAGACAAAAATTAGATAGAGAAAAAGATACTGGTCCTATTGGTGCTCGTATAACACCTCCAGGTCCAAACACAGATGAGGAAAGAGGCAGACCAGATAGATCTATGGGTATGAGAGATACGTCTGCAGCAACCTCTGCAAGAGATAGAGCTATGGGTTCAGCTGGTAAATTATCGGGACCACCAAGAAGCGCGAGATTTAGATAATGGCTAAGATAACTAATTATATACCAGAGCCTAAAGAAAAATATGAAGTAGAAAACCAAAGACAAATCATTGAATCTTTGACTACTATGAAACAACAACTTAATTTTGCTTTTCAAGAAGATTTAAAAAACGAACAAGATGCTTTTAATTATTTCATGTCATGAGTATACAATACAAAAATGCTATCAAGTCTTTAGGAGACACTAATCTAAACACTGTTTTAACTATTTCTACATCAGCTGTAGCAATTATTAAAAGTGTTTATTTTACTAACTCTAGCACTGGAACTATTATGTGTAATGCTTCTATGAGAGATAGTTCTGCAAGCACAGATATAGAATTTTTTAGAGATAGTATGGCAGGTTCTAGTCAGGTAAATGCTACACCTTCAGGCTTGAATTTAGAAGCAGGAGATGCTATAAAAGCACAAGCAGCTTCAGCGAGCAGAATAACAGTTGTTGTAAGTTATGCTTTAATAAATAGAGAGAATGAAAACGGATAATATTATAAAGATTGATTGTACGACTATAACAACCTATAGGAATACAAAAACTGGAGAAGTATATAAAGAAAAGAAAGATGGCCCAGACATTGTTCAAGATGTTACTGTTCAAGTTTCTAACAAAGGTCTAGCTGTATTTCAGAAAGTAATGAATCAAAGTAATGATAAAAGTAGTAAGTAACGTACTAACTAAACAAGAATTATTAAGTTTATATAAAGGTCTATTAGACACTAGTTTCTGGAATATAAATGTTAATGCTGTAAAAATAAATAACTCTAACGTATATCCTAATCTTTATCCAGGTGTTGAATTATTAAGAAATGGTGAGCCAGTTCAAAATAATCCATATTGGATTGGTTACTTTAGTTGTCTATTTGATAGAATAAACCAAAAGCTATTAGAGCAACATAACTTTACCATGAGTCGTAATATAGATAGAATACGTCTTAATGCTCAAGACAGAGATAGAGAAGTAGACTTTCATGTAGACAATCAAACAAATGAAACATTAAGTATAGTAGGATTTCTTACACCTGATTGGGCATCAGATTGGAAAGGTGGTTTAAATGTAGAAGGAAAAACTTATGAATATAAACCCGGTGAATTTATAGTTTTTGATTCTAACCTTATGCATAAACCAGAAACATTTATAAAACAAAACCTATATTGGAGGATATCAGTAAATTATGTTATTAAGAAATCACACACCTAGAGGTGGAACTGAATTACAGTACGAATATTTAGAAAAGTACGTTGATAAAAATTTATTAGATCAAGTACAGATATGTACTTCGGTACCAGAAAAAATACCATTACATCCTGTTAAACCAAATATTCTTTGGCAAAAAAATTCTTATGATCAACCTAACTTAGCGCCTTGGTTTAAAAACCCTGCTAACCATAGCAAGTATGATTGGTATGTTTTTAACTCTCATTGGACGTATGAAAAATTTAGATATATCTTTAACCTGCCTACCAATAGATGTGTTGTCATAAAAAATGGTATAGATAAAATTGAAAAATCTCAACCGTATGAAAAAGGTAAACCACTTAAGATTATACACCAAAATACACCCTGGCGAGGTTTGTCTGTTTTATTAGGGGCAATGCAATTGGTCAAAAATCCTATGATAAGTTTGGATGTATATTCTTCAACAGAAGTTTATGGAAAAAATTTTTATGATAACAATGACAAGCATTACAAAGAACTATATGAACAAGCAGAGAGTTTACCTAACGTAAACTATATAGGCTATAAACCAAATCAATACATAAAAGATAATTTAAAAAATTATCATATGTATGTATATCCTAGTATATTTGAAGAAACTTTTTGCATATCTTTGCTAGAATCTATGGCAGCTGGGCTGTATTGTATTACCACTGATTTAGGTGCTCTATATGAAACTGGAGCTGAGTTTCCAATGTATATACCTTATGATAGTAACTACGAGGCTTTAGCTCAAAAATTTGGTTTTGCTATAGAAAGAGCTGCTGAAAAAATACACCAGAAACAAATACTTAATCATTTAGAATCTCAATCTCATTATGCACACATATATTACAGTTGGAAAAAAATTGGATATCAGTGGGAGACTTTTTTAAAAGGAGTGCTAGATGCAAAATCCAAATAAACCTATATGGTTTAGACAACCCGTGAAAGATACTAATGTTACAACAATTAATCTAGGTAGGTCCCCACATAAAATTATGGTGTGTACTCCAGTGCATAGTGATGTTTCTATGCATTATTGTCAGGCTGTGTTGAAGTTTCAACAAGAAGCAATAATGAAAAATATGTTAGTTAGTTTTACCTTAATGAAATCTTCTTTGGTTACTCAAGGTAGAAATCTATGCGTAGCTGAAATGTTAAATCATGAAGATGGTTATACACATTTATTATTTATAGACTCTGACATTGATTTTAATTTTAGCACTATCGAAAAAATGTTGGCTGCAGATAAAGATGTTATATCATGTCCTTACCCAATGAAGTCTTTTGATTGGGAAAAGGTATGGCTACAGAAAGATCAAGCTAAAGAAGCAGACGATCTTAAAAAACCTGGGTATACGTTCCCTTTAAAATTAGGGGACCAAGATAATATACACTCAGAAAAAGGCGTAGTAGAAGTAACACATGCTCCTACAGGATGTATGTTAATTAAAAGAACTGTACTTGAAAAGATGATTAATCATCACCCTGAACTAGAGATATTTCAACCTACTAATATAAATGGTAAAGAGGTTAAAAAACAAAACTTTTATAACTTTTTTGACACGATTCATGATCCAGGCACCAAGCGTTACTTTGGAGAAGACTTTGGTTTCTGTCAAAGATGGAGTGATATGGGTGGTAAAATACACATATATATTATGGACTACATAACCCATGTAGGTGAATATCAATACTGCGGAAGGTTCTTTGATAATCTAAAACCAGCTATTGACGATCAGAAAAAAATCAAATAAAGTGTGATATTTCAGGATATCTACGCCTGCTCTTAACTTTAAATTAGACAATATTATGGCAATATCAAGAATGCAGGAACCCAGACAACTATACGGATTAGGAAGCTTAGTAAAAAGCATTGGTAAAGGTGTTAAGAAACTTATTAAATCCCCTGTAGGTAAAGGTTTATTATTAGCTGGTGGTTTTGGACTAGCAGGTATGGGGCCTTTTGCAGGCCTGGGTAAGACTGCACTAGGAACTAAATTATTTGGAGTGCCTGGAGTACCTGATGCTATAGGTAAAGAAGGTATATTAAGTGGTCTTATAAGTAAATTTAAAGGTGCCGGAACAGGAACTAAGCTAGGAATAGGTGGTAGTCTTGTAAGTTTATTATTAGCAGATGGATTTAGCGGCGATGAAGTAAAAGCTATTACTCAAGACAAAGAAGCAGTAGCAAGATATTTAAAAGATTATTACACAAAATTAAATCCAGACGCATCTGAAGACGATGTAGCAGAATTTGTAGAAACTAATACAATTGAGTATAAAGCTGACGGTGGCAGAATGGGTTATGCTGAAGGTAGTAGAAGATCTAAATATGACTCTACAGGCGGAGGTTTAGCATCAAGTTCAAAATCTAAAGATATTAGTCGTGGACCAGGTGGTGGTGGTAGAGATGATAGAATTCAATTAGCAGAACTTTCAAAAAAACAATTAAATTTTTTAAATCAACCTATAACTCAAAAAAGTTTAAGAGATTCTTCTTTTGGACTTACTCCTAAACAAATATTTGATAAATTACCTTCTTATGAAGAAAAACCTTTTTTTAGTCCTAACCAAGAACCAACAACTGAAGATGAGTTTAATGAATATCTAAAATCAATCGGTGTTACTCAAATGGTAGCTGACGGTGGTCGTATAGGTTTAAAAGACGGTCCCAAAAAATATATGTTTAATGACGTATTAAGAGAACCTATGTCTGAACTTGAAAGAGTTTCTGTAGGAAATCCAGGTACAAAAGAAATGTATGAATCTGAGATATTAGAAATGTTAGCTCAAAATAGAGATCAAGGTAGGATTAAAAGGCCTAGAAAAAAACAAAAATCACTTAACATTGATATTGAAAAAATTAAACAACTTATTCAAAACAAAGTAAAAGGATTAGCTGCTGGTGGCATGCCAACAGGTGTCATGAGAACTAATCAAGCTGGTGTTATGGAGAGAGATTATAGGGATGAAGGTGGTTTTGTACCTGTTGGAATAAAAGAAAGAGCTGATGATGTACCAGCTATGTTAAGTAAAAATGAATTCGTAATGACAGCTGACGCTGTTAGAGGTGCTGGTAATGGCAGCATTGAAAAGGGAGCACAAAAAATGTATGATCAAATGAAAAATTTAGAGAAGAGAGTAGTATAATGGCTGAAGAAACTACACAACGTATATTACCCGCACCGTTTATTGAAGCGGCAGGTAAAACATTTTTAGGAGATCTTGCGAGTGCAACAGGTCAGCTTAAATCAGCTGATCTTTCTAAGGTATTTGGACCACAGTTTGTAGCTGCTCAAGACCCTTTACAGGCTCAAGCACAAAAAATAGCTACACAAGGTTTAGGTGCATATCAACCATTTTTACAATCCGCAGCTGCATTAGAAGGAGCTGCAGGAACACAAGCAGGATTAGCTGGTCAGTTTTCTGGCCCTCAAGCTTTCCGACAGTTTATGTCCCCTTATCAAAGAGATGTAATAGATGCTACGTTACAAGAGTTTGATATTCAAGCAGCTAAAGGTATACCAGGTATTGCTGCGCAAGCTGTTGGAGCGGGAGCTCTTGGTGGGGGTAGAGAAGGTGTTCAAAGAGCCGAGTATCAATCATCAAGTGACAGGAACCGAGCAGCATTACAAGCACAATTATTACAACAAGGTTTTGGTCAAGCTCAGCAAGCAGCTCAAACTGCTTTTGGTCAGCAACAACAATTAGCTGCTCAACAACAACAATTGGCTGCGAGTCAATTAGGTTTGGGTAGATCACAACAAGCTTTCTTAGGTCAAGATGTAGGAGCGTTATCAACTCTTGGTGCACAGAACCAAGCATTTAGACAAGCTCAGTTGCAGGCGCAACAACAGTTGGCTCAACAACAATTAAATCAACCGTTAACTGCTGCTCAAGCTTATGGTAGTGGAGTAACAGGTTTGGTTGCTGGATATCCAGGGCAAACAACTCAAATAACAGCACCTAGTCCAAATCCTATCGCAACAGCAATAGGAGCAGGGGGAACACTAGCAGGAATATACAGAGCATTTAATTTAGGAAATACTTAATGAGCAGAACTTTTAAAAGACCAATGTTTAGAAAAGGTGGTAACGTCGGTGTTGGTATTATGTCTGGTATTACAGACAGGGTACAGGCTCAAGATGGTTTTGCAGGTGAAGACTTTCCAACTCCTTCATATTCTAGACAACTAACTGAACTTCAAGCTAATAAACCTATAGACACAAGTGTTACACCATTTACTCCCACGGTATATGAAAATATTGACATAGAAGAAATGGTAGGTACGCCTAAAACTACAGAAGAATATATTGCAGAACTACAAAAAGGCGCTGGAAAATATGGGGGAGCAGATCCTTTAACCACTTTTCTTTTAACAGCGGGTCCACAAGTAGCTAAGGCTACTGGCTTTGCAGATGCTATTTCTAAATTAGGCCCTGCTAATAAAGCTTTGTTGGAAAGACTAGATAAAGAAGCTCAATACCAAAGAGATCTAAGACTAGCTGGAACTAAACTAGGTATAGGTGCAGAGGAGAGAGCAGACCAAAAAACATTTGATCTAAAAAAATTAGACTTAAGCCAAGAAAACCAAGTTAAGTATTTAAACGATCAAAGGAAGTATGAGCAATTAACGGCAGAGGATAAACGAGATTACGAGGAAGCCGTAAGAAATAAAACTAGAGCTTATCAAAAATTAGATAATGAAGATAAACAAAAATTTGAACAAGACTTAATTAATCAAGGTAGAGCTTTTGAACTTGAGAAAATTAAAAGAAGAGAAGAATTTGAATTAAGTCTAATAGACAAACAAAAAGAGGCACTTGAGTCTTTTACAACAAAAGATTATATAGACACTTATGAAGGCAACAGTGTCCAAGCTGGTAATAGAGCTAAATATGAAAATGATAAAATTCAAACTAAAATGACTGAAAAATTTGGTTCTCAAAATGCAGGATTAGCAGGTGGTATACACGGTGATCTTGAGAAGAAAAAGAAGAAAAAGAATATAGGAAAAGTTTATTACGATGTTGACGATGGTAAATTTAAAAGATTAAGAAGAGATGTAGAAGGTGAGTATAGCTATGAGGTAATAGATATTGATACTTATGAAAAACCTGCTCCAGAAGTAAAAGATCCTAAAAAGGTAAAAGAAAAGAAAATTAAACCAGATAATCCTTTTAGTGCATTTCCAGGAACTGAAGAAGCAGAGAAACAGAAAAAAGAAAGATTTAAAAAACAATCTGAAAGTTTTTCTAAACTACCCGGCGGTTCATTTGATTCATACGACATAGGAGAGTAATTAAATGGCAGAGTTTCTACCTCTTAACACCGCAGAAGAAAATAACGATACATCATGGTATACAGCAGCGGCAGCTGGAATAGCTTCTGGTATTTTAAAAATACCTGAAGGAGTTGTTTCTTTAGGCGCAGAGTTAATTGATTTGGGAGCAGGTACTGAAACTGCTGCTAGTGTAGAACAATTTTTTGATAAATTAAATCCTTTTGAAGAAGTAGCGGAAGAAAGAGCCATTGGTAAACTAACCGAAGCTATAGTTCAAATAGGAGTCCCCGGCACTATTGGTTTTAAAGTGGCTAATAAGATGGCTAGAAATCTTACTGCCAAGGCATTAACGGCAAGACGTAATGGAGCTTACGCAGAATTTGGTAGTAAACAAATTGCTAGAACTCCAGAAATAGCTAAACTTTTTGGGGTAAAAGTAGGAGATACCATAAGACAGGCTGGAGTAAATCCAAGTGCACTTAATCTTCAAAAAGCTTTAAAAAAAGCTAAAGATTTAAATACAAAATCTAGAGTTCCAAGATTTGCAGCGGGTATAACTGGTGGAGCTGGAGGTGAAGCTTTTGTTGCGGATGTAGAAGATATTGGAACCTTTGGAGATATGCTAGGAGGTGGACCAACTAAATTAGATAGAGAAGAAGGTTTTGGAAGAGAAGACGCTCTTAGAAAACTAATGAACAGAGTAAAGTTTGGTTCAGAGTCTTTATTAGTAACGCCTTTTGTGTACGGTGTAGGTAAGTCAGCTAAGTTATTAGCCAATAGAGGAAAAGATCTAGCATATAGTAATTCTAAATTTGCACGATGGTTAGATAAATATATAAGAGCTCCCTTTAGTCCAAGAGGTAATTTAACACAAGAATTGTTTGAAGCTGAAGTTAAAAAAGGAGCTATGAGATCTATAGATAGTAACAGAGCAAAAGAGCTTGTAGATAATATTACAAGAGAGGTAGATAATATATTCCCTGAAACACAATCTATGTTTAACAAATCTGTAAGAACTGAAAAAGAAAAATTTTTAAAAGGATTAAATGAAATTTTATTTGGAGGAAATTTAAGAGAAGGCGTTGATGCAAAAAAACTAGATCAACTTTTAGATCTTATGAAAAAAAGCAACGTGTCCACAGAGTCTAGGCAAGTTATTGTTGGCGGTTTAAATAATGCTAGAGATGAGTTTGTAAAATTAGTTGGTATATTAGATAACAATGCTGCTGGTTCTAAATTAAGTAAAGGTCAAAAAGAATTACAAGCTCTTATGAGTAATAGAGTAACTGGTTGGATAGGCGGAACATATAGAATTTTTGAAGATCAAGGGAAGGGTATGTTTAAGTTTTTTCAAAGATATGAGCCCACAGATGAAGCTTATGAAAACGCAATTAATTTTTTTAGAAACGAAATAGCTAAAGAACAAGGAGACACAGCATTTAAAGCAAGTGGTAATAAATATTTACAAGAAGCTAGGGTGCAAGTGGATGGATTAATAAGAGCTGCTACCAAAGGTCGTAAACCTAAACCATTAGGATTTAATGAGTTTGTTAATAAAACCATGGAAGGTAAACCTGGTGCTCAATTTGTAAAAGAAGTAATTGATGGAACTAGTCTACCACCTAAAGAAATTAGAGAATTGTTTGGTGAAATATCTGATCCAAGATATTCTATTTTTAATGGTATAACTAATTTATCTGCTGTGGCTAGAAACGCAGGTTATCTTTCTAATGTGGCTGCTAAAAATGACGAAGTGCAAGCAGCTGGAGGAAGAGGATTTTTTTGGAACAGTGCAAAAGCTGGAGAAGATGCATTAAATTCTAGAGAAACTGGTATAGAGTTAGTTCCCTTAGATCCCATAATAGCTAAGTTACCTGGGGGTGGAAAAATTACAAATCCTTTAGCAAATAAATTTACAACTGCAGAAATAGCGGAAGGAATAAAAAATGCTAACAACATAGCAGATGGGCTTCAAGGTTTTGTAAGAGGTGAAGGTAAAGAAGGAGCCGAAGCTGTGGCTAGTTGGATGTATAGAAATTTATTATTATTTCCAAAAGGGGTATCTCAGTTAGCTAAAACTGTTCTTTCTGTCCCTACCCACATACGTAATTTTATAAGTGCATTTGGTTTTGCTGGTGCTAACGGTAACTTATTTGAACCAACCTTCTATACAGGTGCATTTAAAGAAGGTATAGAAAAATCTGGATTATTAAAATTAGGTGCTCCAGATGCTAAACAATTAGAAGCGTACAGAGAATTAATAGATTTAGGTGTAGTAAATTCACAAGTACAAATAGGAGATTTAAAAGCACTGTTAAGAGATATTAGATTTGGAGAACAAGCGGCTAATGTAGATACCATCTTAAGTCCTATGATGGCTAAATTAAAAAAAATAGGACAGTTTGCTCAAGGTAAATATGTAGCTGAAGACGATGCATTTAAAATTACAAATTTTATAGTGGAGAGAGAAAAACTATCAAGAGCTTATGCAAAACAAGCAGGTGCGCAAGGATTAAAAAAAGGTGATACGCTTACAAATATATTTACAGGACAAAAAGTTGCATACGACCCGGCAACATACGAAAGGTTTTTAAAAGAACAAGCAGCTGATATTGTAAAAAATACAGTTCCTAATTATTCTTTTGTTGGATCAGCTGTTAGAACAGCTAGATTATTTCCCGTAGGTAATTTTATGTCTTTTCCATCTGAGATGATTAGAACTACAACTAATATTGCAGAGCTTGGCTTAAAACAAATGAGACACGTACCTGAAGCAGGTGTAACTGTTAGGGGGTCTAACCTTAGCCCTGTTATTATAGAGGTGTTAGAAGACGGAACTACTAGAACAGTTAAAAATAATAATCCATTTTATGGTGATGGTTTTAAAAGATTATTAGGAATGGCTACGTTTACAACAGGTGTACCAGTTGCTTTAACTGAAGGAGCTAAAGCCATGTACGATATATCTCAAGATGAGTTAGATGCTCTTAGAAGATTTGTACCTGAATGGTCTAAAAACTCTACACTAATTCCTATAAAAGATGACGATGGTGAATTAAGATATATAGATTTTAGTCACAGTAATGCCTACGATGTTATAGCAAGACCTTTAAGAACAGTTTTAAATAATATTCAAGACGGTCAAATGAATGATCAACAAATATTAAGTAGTTTTGTAAGTGGTGTTAATGAAGCTGGCGCAGAAATAATGAATCCATTTATTGCTGAATCTATTTGGACAGAAGCAGTGGGAGATCTAACTGTTAGAGGTGGTATAACTAAAGATGGTAGAAGATTATATACTGAACAAACACCTACAGGTGATAAAGCTGCAATTAGATTTTTACATTTAGGTAATGCATTGGCTCCTTCATACAAACAATTTGTAAGATTAGCTCAAGCTGCAACAGAATCACCAACAAGAACTGGTCAAGTATTAGATGTAGGATCTGAGGTAGCGGGTTTCATGGGATTAAGACCTATCAAAGTAGATCCCTTAAGATCTATGAATTTTAAAATAGCTGAATATCAAAGAGGTATTAGAAATGCTAGAAGAGAATTTACAGGGGGTTATTTTGGTTTATTAAGAGGAGGACCTATTGATCCTAATGATGTTATTAAAAGATATGTTTTATCAAATAAAGCTAAATTTGATGTTCAACAAAATATGTTTAATGACATAAATGCAGCTGAAATTTTAGGGGTAGAGAATAGTGATTTAAGAAGATCTTTTGGTGAGAGACAAATTAGTGATGAAGCCTTTAATAGTTTACAAAGAGGAAGGTTTGATCCTTTCTTTCCTTCTGATGAAATACGAAAAAGGTTTAGGGAGATTGCTAATGAGTTGGGAGAAGATGATGCTTTTATAGAATCGCTTCCAGCTCTAAACGAAATAAGAAATGAATTAAGACAATTAGATTTAAATGAACCGTTTCAAATTGATATAAACGAATATCTAATAGAAGAGATACAAACACCACCGTTACCAGTATCTGTTACGTCAGCTATGCCTAATGATCAAACAATTACTCAAGGTCAAAACATCTTACAACAAGCACAGTTAACGGAGAATGGATTAACTGCAACTGAAAATGCTTTTTTACGTGAGGAAGATAAGGAACTTATTAGAAGAAGCAGAGGAATTACAAATGCCTAATGGAGATAAATTGAAACCCAAAACTACAAGAGAGCACTTGCTTTCTATCTACGGATATATAACAGGATTGAAAAATGATGTTAAACATATGCACGAAGGTATACACGATTTGGGCGGTAAGATAGACAAGATCTATTGGGTGTTATTGGGTACTGTTGGGGCAGTATCACTTCTATTGCTGGAAAAAGTTTTGGATAAGGGTTTCTTTTTTTAAGGCGACCATTTCTGATCGCCTTGGCTAGTTTAATTTTTATCTTCTTTTATTATGTATCTCTCAGGTTGAGCAAATATTTCTCTACAACCTCTTTCTAATTTACCTAATAACTTTTCCCTCAAGGCTATTTCACACTGTAATCTAGCTTCAGTGTGTGTCTTACCTTCACCCCATACTCTTGCAAAATCTGGGGTGTCTTTTTCTACTCCTATGTATCTATACATTATTATGATCTCCTTTCTTTTAAAAGTTTCATTGCATAGTTATATTCATCCCTATTGTAAGCACATATATCTACTTTGTTATTGATTTTAATATTAATGAGTTCGATATTGCTCATAGATTTAAATTTTTTCTTCCAACTATTTTCATAATCTTTAGAAACCAAACCACCAACAATTAAGTTGTGAGTTTGCACTGTATTGATAGGCCCTGCAATTTTCCATTTACCTTCAAAGCTTTCACTTCTAATGATAGGAGATTTTTTACCTTGTTTGATTTTTTTCTTATCAATAAGTTTATCTTCTATCTTATGCAGCATATCCCAAACTTTTTTATATGCTCTTGGTTCTATGTAGAGATTTATTCTTTTGTGTTCAAAATCCTTTGGGTCTATCAAAGTATCTTTAAACTTAAAGTATTTATTTTTTTTCATTAGGCTGCCTCCTTTGTTAGATTTAAAAATTGTTTCATTCTATTTTTATTAAACCATGTAACAACAATCTCAGAATTACCTGCAGAATATTGAAGTTTATATTTACTAACTCCATCATCCTTTTGATATTCTTTTATTAGTTGTTGTGCATGATCATATCTATCTGTGACATCACAAATAAAATCATCGCATTTAATGTAATATAGTTTTAACATTTTTTTCTCCTTTTTATTATAGGATATTATAAGATAGGTAAATTTTAATTGCAAGAAAAAAATTAAAATAAATTTCTTGACACAAGATGTAGTGTTACTTATCCACACCCACTAGATTTTGTGTCAAGAAAAAAATTTAAATCCAAGCTTTTAATTCTTCGCCCATGACTTCACTTGCAATATTCATTTTATCACGAAGAGCTTTTTGTACTTTAGTATCTATTGTATCGCCAGCAACTAGATCAATATATGTCATAGGTTTTTCTTGGCCGATACGATCTATTCTAGCTTCTGATTGTAATCTTTTTTCTAAATCATAACCATTAGAATAATAAATCATAGTTGATGCAGCTGTTAAGGTAATTCCATATCCACCTGTTTGTGTTGTACCTACAAAAAATCTACACTCAGGGTCTTCTTGAAATTTTTTTATGTTGTCTTGTCTATCTTCTTGTGGAGTAAGTCCGTAATAATCTACAACAGAATTTTCTCCGTGAGTTTTTTTTATTTCTTCAATTATTCTTTCAACATCTTTTTGATAATAGGACCAGATAACAGCTTTACCAGACAGCTCCCAAATAATATCCATAAGTTCTGTCAACCTATTGCAGGGTAACTGTTGCGGTTTTCCATCATCTGTTGCATGATAGCCACACGATATTTGATGTAATCTTAACAATTGAACCATAACTGTTGATGTAGAACAGACTTTACCTTCAAGTTCTGAAATAGCATATTTTCGCATTTCTTCATAAAGCTTTCGTTGTACGCCAGTAAGTTCTATTTCCCTGGTAACGTAAGTTGTTTTAGGAAGATCTAAACAATCGTCTTTTAAAACACGCTCACTAAATTTTTTTATTTTATCCTCTAGTTCTGGTATGTTTCTTCTATTGGGTCCAACAGGAACACTAACTGTTCTTGAACCTAAGTTCATAGTTTTCATAATACAATAATGTGCACGATACGCCCAATACGAATCAAACCCTAAGAGCCATGCATCAAGAAACTGAGCCTGACTCCATAGATCCAAAGGTGAATTTGTAATTGGAGAACCAGTTAAAATTCTTCTGTATTTAGAAAGAGTTTTTAATTTAATAATATTTTTAGTTCTATTGGCTGTAGGAGTTTTAATAGTTGTGGACTCGTCAATCGCTACCATGGCCTTATGTGAATTTAAAAAACGCATAGCAAAATTTGTGGCCTTGGGGTAAGAAAAAGCCTCTACATTCATAACTAAAATATGAAAGTCTGTACCAGTTGCGAACAAACTATTTAAATTTTTTAGTTGTTCGGCGCTGCTATTAGAGGTTTGCCATAGCACTACATTTTTTTCAATGTGGTCAACCATGTGCGTAGGTATTTCACCCTCGTACCAATTTTTATATACACCTTTTGGAGCAATTAAGAGAAGCCCGTTAATCTCGCCTTTGTCATAAAGCATTGATGCATTATCAATTAACACTTTAGATTTACCTGTACCCATCTCCATGAAGTAGGCAAAAAATTCTTTATCCCAAGAACGTTCTAAAGCTTTTAACTGATGCGCATAAGGCTTCGTTTTAAATTTATAATTCATGTTTACTTTTACTTTCTAATTGTTATATATTAGCTGAAAGGTAAAAAGTCAATGAGCAAAGTTTATTTAATACAAGAGATACCAGGAACCTCAAGAGGTGAACCTAAATATAATATTGTAGGCGCACAAAAATATGGTGATATTATAACCGTGCTACCAGAATTTTCACAAATGATACATTCTCCAGGGCCTCTAGTTATGAAACTTAGAACTCTTCTAAAAAACTACACGGCCGACGATTATCTTTTATTATCAGGTGATCCAGCTATCATAGGTGTGGTATGTTCGTTAGTTTCGGACACAACCAATGGTAGATACAAACTTTTAAAATGGGACCGCCAAGAAAAAACTTACTATCCAATCGAGATAAATCTTTTTCAAAAATAAACTTGACAACATATAATTGTCCCATATATAATAGAGGTGCGATTTTATAAATTAAACTATTAAACATATATGGAGAAAGTAATGACTATAGATCTAAGAAAAGATGCACCTAACCAGGTGTCTAGTGTTAACCCTGATCAGTTATCTAAAGAGATAAACACGCTTCAGGAAATCAAACAAGAAATCGAAAATCAAGAAAACAAAATCAAAGAAATGAAAGAGAGAGAAAA